>ERZ791914.369-NODE-369-length-46220-cov-3.787761_pt1 | contig 46220 bp, 50 predicted proteins | sample MGYA00510140_ERZ791914 | MGnify/ENA primary metagenome ERZ791914 (study PRJEB30046, sample SAMN00792079) | human gut metagenome | study: EMG produced TPA metagenomics assembly of the A metagenome-wide association study of gut microbiota in type 2... | reverse complement strand
AATGCCGCGCCGCTCGAAGCCGTGGCGGAAGAGATACGCCGTACGGCGGGGGCTTCCGCAGCAGGAACAGGCCGGGGCGAAATACCGGCAGCGGGGATACAGACAGCAGGAACACCTGTGGCGGGAAGAATCGAAGCCCCTGCAACACCCACACACCTCCCCGAAGTCCGGGTCATGCCGATGGACCTCGCGCGGGTCGGGGCGGCACAGGAGTTGCACGACCGGACTGCGGCCGAAGGGATCGAAATAGACGTGGTGATAAACAACGCGGGCATCTTCTCGTTCTGCGACATCCTGACGACGCCCGCCGAGCGTATCGAACGCATCATCCTGCTGCACGACCTGACCGTCTCGCAGCTATGCCGTCTCTACGCCACTGACATGGTTCGCCGCGGGGTGCGGGGGCACATTCTCAACATGTCCTCCTACTCGTTGTGGATGCCGTTTCCGGGGCTGGCGCTATACAGCGCGTCGAAGGCTTACATGCGGTCGTTCTCGGTGGCTTTCGCCAAGGAGGTGCGCGACCGCGGCATCCGCGTCACGGCGGTCTGTCCGGCAGGCGTGGCGACCGACCTCTACGGGCTGACGCCCCGCTGGCAGCGCATCGGCAAACGGCTCGGCGTGCTTATCACGCCCGACAACTGCGCGCGGCGGGGACTGCGGGCTTTGTGGCGGGGCCGCCGCTGCATCGTGCCCGACTGGTGGAACCGGGCGTGGATTCCCCTCTGCAAGGCTCTGCCGATGTGGGTGCTGCGGCCGATCCGCAGGTTCACGATGCAATTCCAGAAATAACACGGCCCGCGGTCTGCCACGATCGAAAGCCAAGCGGCTGACGGAACGGCTGACGCAACGACGGACTAAACGGCTGGCGGAATAGCAGATGCAACGGCCGGCAAAACGACGGCCGTAACGGCAGGCGGTGTGAATAACAAAAAACGCCGGAAGACTCCGGATATGAAAACATGCCGTCCCGTGAGAAAGGAGCGGCCGGCAGATAGAAGCATCCGACCAATAAGACAGGCGCAGGCGGCCGGCAAAACAGGAGCGACCTGCCAGAGAGGAAGAGGCGGCCGGCCGCGCAAAAACAAAAATCACAAAAGCTTATGAAAGAGATCAAAAACGTAATATTCGACCTCGGCGGCGTCCTCGTGGACCTCGACATCGAGCGCTGCACCGCGGCGTTCCGCGAGCTGGGGATGCCCCGTGTCGCCGACCTTATCAATCCCTACTATCCCGCCGAGATGATCGGCCGGCTGGAGCGGGGCGACATCCCGTTCCACGAAGCCTGCGACGAGATGCGCCGGCTGGACGGACGGCCCGAAGTGACCGATTCCGAAATCGCGGCGGCGTACAGCGCATTTCTGGTGGGGATTCCGGTCGCCAAACTGCGGCAGATCATGCGTCTGCGCGAGGCGGGCGTCCGCACCTACGTACTTTCGAACAACAATCCGGCGGCGATGGTCGCCATCCGCGGCGCGTTTACGGCCGACGGGCATACGATGGACGACTATTTCGACAAGATATACCTTTCGTACGAACTGCACGAACTGAAGCCTTCGGAGGCGATTTTCCGCAAGGTGATCGCTGACAGCGGCGTGATACCGGCCGAAACGCTCTTCATCGACGACGGACGGAAGAACGTTGACGCCGCGCAGGCGCTGGGCTTCGCCGTCTACATGCCCGCGCCGGGCGAGGACTTCGGGCATCTCTTCGAGGAGATAACGCGCTGAGGGATCGCAGGGAGGGGCCGCGGAGCCGAATCGCAGGGCCGAAACCGCATGCGGCAATAACCGCTGACAGAAACCGCACGGCCGGAATTTCCATTGCAAGTTCCGGAATGCGGACCGCAAAACCCACAGCCGGAGTTCCGCCGCGAATTCCCGAACGCGATCGCAAAATCCACGGCCGAGTTCAGGCGGAGGTTCCGAAGCCGCCCGGAAGCATACGACAGGGAACCGGCAACATTCTGACAGCGTTCAGACAGTATTCGGACGGCATTCCGACAGCGGTCCGACAACATTCGGGCCGGTTCTCGGACGCCCGGACGGAAGATGAAAGGCTTCGCGGAAGATCCGCGGAGCCCGGAATAGCGGGAATAAACCGCAGACCGAAAAAAAACGATACGACACAAGCCGGCTGCGGAGGATTTCCCGGATGCCGCACTGACCACAAACAGAAGAACCATGAAGAAATGGATTAAAATTACGCTGATCGCCGCCGCCGTCTTGGCTGTGCTGATCGTCATAGCGGCGATCGCCGTTTCGCCCGTAGCCAAGAACTACATCGAGAAACACGACCGCGAACTGATCGGCCGCTCGATCCGCATGGAGCGGCTGCGGATGAACATCTTCACCGGACGCCTGCGCATCGAAGGACTCCGCATCGGCGGAAGCGAAGATTCGACGACGTTTTTCCGACTGGACAGCTTCGAGATGCGCATGCGGCTATGGCCGTTGCTGGGGAACCGCGTGCTCGTGAAAAAAATCTCGTTCGCAGGTCCCGACGTGAAGATCTACCAGCGGGGCAACGCTTTCAGTTTCGACGACATCACAGCCCGCTTCGCGGGCGACACGACTGCCGTCGCCGCAACGCCCGAAAAGCCGTCGAAACCGTGGGAAATCGGGATTTACGACATCTCGATCCGCAACGGCAGGGTCTTTTACAAGGACCTCGCGCTCGATGCCGAGTGGGGCATGAACGACATAAACCTGCACATTCCGGGCGTCTATTTCTCCGGCGAGAAAACCGACGTCGGGGCCGTGCTCAACTTCGCCGAGGGCGGTTCGCTCTCGACCGACGTGGGCTACAACATCGAAAGCTCGGAATTCGACATCGGGATACGCCTGCAGGACTTCGCACTGGCGGGCACGCTGCCCTATTTCCGGCAGTCGCTCGACGTCACGGCCGTGGACGGCCGCCTGTCAGCCGACATCCGCCTGCGCGGCAACACGGAACACCTGCTTTCGCTCACGACCGAGGGTACGGCTTCGCTGGCGGGCTTCGCCCTGCGCGACCGGCAGCAGCAGCCCGTGGCGGGCGTCGATACGCTGGGTGTAAAACTCGCCGAGGGCGATCTGGGCAAAATGCGCTTTGTATTCGACCGCATCTATGTTTCGGGACTCTCGGCGCTGTTCGAAATGACGCCCGAAGGCAACAATCTCGCCGCTCTGATGAAATCCCCGGCGGCTGAAACCGCTTCGCCGACCGCCGTTTCCGCTTCTGCGGCAGCGAATCCCGCTCCGGAAGCAGCCCCCGCCCCGGCGGCAGAAATCACGGCGTCCGACGCCGCGGGAAGCGCGACGCCGAGTCCGACGCTCCGGATCGCCGACCTCGAAATCACGAACGGCCGCGTCACGGTGCGCGACCTGACGATGCACCGCCCGTTCGAATATACCGTCTCGGAAATCCGCATGCGCAGCCGCGATTTCGACCCCTCGAAGCGCAACAGCATGACCGTCGATGCGCGGATGCAGAAGACCGGCTCGGCGAAGCTGCGCTGGGAAGGGACGCTCGAAGACATGGACAACCAGAACATCACGCTCTGGCTCACCAACCTCGACCTGCGCGACTTCGGGCCCTACTGCGAACACTACACGGCCTATCCGCTGACCAAGGGCAACCTCACGTTCCGCAGTCAGAACGTCATCCGCGACCGTTACCTCGACGGCACCAACCACCTCGACATGTTCGAGCCGAAGGTGGACAAAAAGCGCAGGGAGATCAAGGCCGAGATGAATATTCCGCTCAAGCTGGGACTATATGTCCTGAAAGACAAAAAAGGACACGTGAAGATGGATCTTCCGGTCAGGGGGAGTCTCGATTCGCCGGAGTTCTCCTACCGCAAGATCGTGCTGAAGGCAATCGGCAACGTCCTGCTGAAAGTCGTGACGGCGCCCTTCTCGTTCCTGTCGGGCAACAAGGAGAACATAGAATACATCAATATCGATCCGCTGCAATACGTCTTCACGTCGGAGCAGTACGCTTCGCTGGACAAGATCGCGCAGGCGTTGCAGGACAAACCCGAAATGCACATCGTCCTGACGCAGCGCGTCAACATGCGCCGCGCCCTGCCCCGGCAGGCGGCCGGCGCGCTCAGGATGGCCTATGCCGAGCATCTGAAGAGCGCCGACACGACCGGCCGGCAGCCGATGTCGATGCTCGAATACGAAAAGATCCAGCAGACCGACATCCGCACTCCGGCGATCATGGCTTTTGCCGATTCGCTGCTGGCACAGCGGGGAATTTCGCCGCAGGGACTTTCGGCCGACGACAAGGCGCTGGCGCTCTACCGCGAAAAAGCCGCCGGACAGCTGGCCCGCATGATGGCCGCACGCAACAAGGCGTTGGCCGAGTACATGCAGTCCACGCACGGCGCGACGGCTCCGGCGTTCCGGGTGCAGACGATGGATTCGCTGGCGCTGCCGAATTACGCGGGCCGCGACCGTTATACGATCGCCCTCGAAGTGGACGGCGAAACCGTGGAGGTCGAAGCGGAGGACGACAATGCGGGAGCAGGAGCTGACGCAGGAGCTGGTACAGATGCGGGGGCGGAGGCCGAGACAGATGCAGGGACAAATACGGAATCGGATACCGAGACGAATGCAGAAACGCATGCAGGAACAGATACAGAGTAGGATGCCGGGGCGGATACGGAACTGAATACGGAATCGGATACCGTGACGGGGATAAATGCAGGATACGGATGCAGGATATCGCCGGGGATGTTCAGGCGGATTCGACACTTGGCCGCATCCGCCCCGGCAGAGAAGCGGCGGGAACCGGCAAGGCAACGGATACGGCGGCAGGCACGAATCCCATTACGGCCGCACGGGACGGAGTCTTCGGGAAAAAGCCACGGAAGCAGCCGGTTCGACAGGCGAAGCAACTCCGCCTGCGGCCGGAGCCGATGCGCATATTCCGGCCGAATAGAGAGCGGAAACGGGACCCCGGCCGATAAAGAGCGGGATATATGCAGAAAAGGTTTAAAATGAGATTCCTCATTCTAAACCTTTTACAATTTGTCGGGGAGACTGGATTCGAACCAGCGACCTCCAACTCCCGAAGCTGGCGCGCTAACCGGACTACGCTACACCCCGAACATTTGGGACCCTTATCATTTTAAGAGCGCACAAAGATAAGTCGAAAATCTGAAAAGACAAAATTATTTCCGCAAAATTATGCGCTTCTTTTATCTTCCGCCCTGCTTCCGCCCTTTCCGATCCGATCGCACCTGCTTCCCGTTTCCTCGCACGACTTCCGACTGACTGTAACTTCCGGCCCAGACCGCGCTTGGTGTCCGATTGCCGTTTTTGTGTGAAATTTGCCTGAAAACGGCGTTGTTTCAGGACTTTACAGAAACAAAAAAAGTTACTGCAAAGTATTAATTTACAGCAACTTTCTTCATGTCGGGGTAGCGGGATTCGAACCCACGACCCCCTGCTCCCAAAGCGTAATTTGGCGATTTTTGCCGATTTTCAGATATTTTTATTTTGTTTTGTAAATAGTTGTTTTTCAGTGGCAAATATAGCTATTTTATCTTGATTTGTTTTTGGTGATTTGATTTAATTATGTATATTTGTGTGTAAATTGTGTACCGCAAATTAAAATTTATACACAAAATGAACTACTCGAAAGACGGCGTAACGGTTGCCGCAATGTTTGATACCGCGCACCCGAAAAAGTCCGGTAAGTGCCCCGTAAAAATCCGTGTTACCTACAATCGAGTGCGGAACTATTATCCGACTGGAAAAGATTTATCGCCGGAGGAATGGGAAATACTGCCGACTACAAAGGTGCGTGCACTTGTGGCGATCCGCAAGGACATCGAAAGCAGCTACCAGATCGTGCGGGCGGCTGTCGAGGAGCTGGCAGGGGCCGGTGCATTTACACTCAGCAAACTGAATACGCGGCTAAAAGGTGCACCTTCAGACACGGTAAACACAGCATTTCGGGCAAAAATGGAGGAATTAAACAAACTCCAGCACGTCGGCAACATGTTGATATACGACAATGTTCTGAAAGGCTTAGAACGGTTTGCCGGCACCCGTATTCGATTTGAGACCATTACAGCATCATGGCTGGAAAAATATGCTGCATATTTGCGGGAGGAAGGAAAACGGCAAACGACAATAGCAATCCACCTACGAACGTTGCGCGCAATTCTCAACGAAGCCAAAAGACAGGGAGCAATCAAGGAGGCGCAATACCCTTTTGGTCTCGGTAAAGATAAATACAAAATACAATCAGGTACGGGGCGCAAAATGGCTCTTACATTGGAGCAAATAGGGCAAATAGCCCGTTATGACGACGGAAGCGAGGCTACGGCCAAATACCGCGATTATTGGCTGTTCCTCTACTTGTGCAACGGGATCAACGTTGCGGATTTCGTGCGGTTGAAGTATCGAGATATTGTAAAGGGAGAAATTTATTTTGAACGCACAAAGACCCGGAACACGATCCGCACATTGCGAGATATTCGGGTTGTGATGACCCCGCCAATGCAGGCTATTATCGATCGCTGGGGGAATCCTAATCTGCCTGATAACTTCATTTTTCCGGTATTGACAGGCCGGGAGGATGTTATGACAGCTAAAAATAAAACCAAGTATTTGACGCACTCGATTAATAAGCGCATGAAGGAGGTAGGCGAAAAGCTCGGTATCGGCAATATCTCGACCTATACGGCCCGGCACTCGTTCGCCACTGTACTAAAGCGGGCAGGCGCCAACATTGCCTATATCTCTGAATCGCTGGGGCATCAGGACCTCAAAACAACGGAAAACTATCTTGCCAGCTTTGAGCGAGAAGAACGGGTAAAGAATGCGGAAATACTAATTAAATTTTAAGGGATATGGATTTGGACCAATGCAAAACGCCAACAAGGCCGAACGAGGGATATTATTTGTCTAATTATAAAGGAATAGAAGCCATTTTTAAATGGTTAGTTGACTTGGTGGAATTCATTTCGTATGGGGATGGCGAAGACCCACATATTATAGACAACTCCCCTATTTGGGAAGATATAGCCCTATATAAAACAACAACAATGGTCACAGGGCGTGAATACATAGAAAAATACTCACTATTCACCAAGGCCCGATTTGTAGAAATGGAGCAAGCGGCGCGGATAGCCACGGTGTCTGAATTTGTGCGGATCGGATGGAAAATATTTGGGCAGGTCTGGCGCAAAGATTGGTATTTGGAATTTTACGATAAGTTGTGCGAAGAAGGGGAGGAGGGCACCATTTCGCCCGAAAGGGACGATGTATGGACGGCTATTGAGGCATTGGCGCAATTTTATTTGAGTATAAATGAATCATGCAAAGCGTATAAGATTTCTGTTATTACTGATGATACGTTATTAATGGATTTTTGTAATGGAAATCATTCACATACAGCGCAAGATGGTTTGGGGGTGTTCGAAGAAAGACCTATAACAGAATGCCGCCCCAAACCGGGGCGCAGATCATGCCGATCAATGGCATTGGAGGATTATTTCATCTCCGATCCACACCGTGAAATCGCGCAAATCATAGATTTCATTAATAGCAATATGGGGAGATCCCGCAGTGAAGCGGTAGCAATAGAGATACTTAGACTTAAAGATGAAGGTAAGATTATCGAGTTAAATGGCCGGCTTAGTGGTTTTATAGACCAATTAAGAACTGTTATCCCTGATTTACCCTCGCGGCAGTCGATAATCCGATATTTACCTACACCTAATACCAACTGATTTTTGCAACAGGTAAAAAAAACGCCATTACATGCATTTGTAAGGGCGTTTTTTGTTGCAAATATTATTCCCTGATTATTTGCAACAAATTTGCATTTTTTGCAAATAAAATATTGATCTCCTTTGCATTGTGGTCGATCACAAACCCGGACGCGGGCAAATTTTGAATTTTTAAAGCCACAATGTTATGGAAGTACAAACCCCGGCAACAATATATGTTGCATCGTCAGAACAACTGGAAGGCTTGATCTTAAAAGCAGTCCGTACTATTATCCCGGAATTAGCTGGTTATCAGAAACCAGCCGAGGAGGCATCCGACGCCTTGACAGCCGAGGAAGCAATTGCCTTTCTACAAGCTATGGGATACCCGACTACTCTTTCCAATCTCTACGGGTTGACATTCAGAAATGCGATCCCTTATCGTAAGGTGCGCCGGCGTCTCGTATTCTCGCGCAAAGAGCTTACAAAATGGATTGAAGCAGGCACTTTACGCCCCGAAGAGCAACGGACCTCCGCCGCATTGCGTATCGCCCAATCAGCGAATAACCATCAATAGATCAGGGGTATGGATCAAATGAAGATCGCCGCCGGCACTCGATATGAGCACGCAGCGGCAACCCCTGATGTCCCTGTCAGCAAAGATACGCAAAAATCTTTGGCTTTCCATCAGAAAAGGGTCTATAATTTACTCCAGTCGGGCAAAAAATATTCCGTCGCTGACATTTCGGCCGTGTTGAGGTTATCCGATCCTCGGAGCTGCATACGCGATCTGAGGGCAAAGGGTATTTCCATCCTCGACGAGTGGGTGCCCAGCGAGCACGGTTCCCGATTCAAACGGTATTTTCTTCGGAAGGAGGTGCGCGATGAATAAGCGTATAAATAAGTTTGTAACCATTTCGAGCGACGGAACGGTAACGTATGAAAAATTCCGATGGTTTGCCGAATGGGTGGCGTATTGCGAAACTCTGCATGACGATATGGAACAACTCGCGTTCCACGAATCTATCGCAAAATACGGCCTTAAAGGAGAGGAACCCACCGAAATAGCAGGTGCAGCACTTGAATATTTCAACCAAAAAATACGTCCGGAACTCGACCGCCAGCACGAACGAATGATGAAAGGGCGTGATATATGAAACAAGCAAAACAAGCACTTGAAAACGAGTGCGGCGATACGTTCGTATTTTGCCCGTCTTTTTATCACCAGCTACGTGCAATAAAGAGTATTGAAACGCGGCTGATGGTGTACGAGGCAGTCGTTGAATATGGTGTATTAGGTAAGGTTCCCGACTTCTCCAAGGTTGACCCTTTGGGGTTGATAGATGGTATATTTGCGGCTATTAAATACGTGATTGACAGCACGAAATTAAAACGCGTCCATATCTCGAACGAACGAAGTAAGGCCGGTAAAAATGGCGGTGCCCCGAAAGGGAATCAGAACGCACGCAAACAACCAAAAACAAGCAAAACAAGCAAAACAAGCGTAGATGTAGATGTAGATGTAGATGTAGATGAAAATATAAAGAAACCCTCTATCGAGGGTAAAGAAAGCGCGGACAAGCCGCGCCGAGTCGCAAGCAAACGCCCGGCGTTTGTTGCTCCCTCGCTCGAAATAGTCAAAGATTATTTTTCGACGATTGAAGGGACCCCTACGGATGCCGAATGCTTTTACGACTATTTCACGGCCAACGGCTGGCGAACCGGTAAAAACCCGATAAAAGACTGGAAAGCCGCCGCGCGAAATTGGATGCGCCGCAAATCCGAATTCAGCAACACGACCCAAAATCAGACAAACCATGAAACGCGAAAAACAAATTTCTTATAACCGCCCGGCCATTGAAGGGCTGCCGGAATCGCCCGAACTCGAAAGAGCCATTTTAGGCGCTTTAATTCTCGAACCGGATCAACTATCCGACGTGACGGAGATCATCGAAATTTCGGCCTTTTCTGACCCAAATAACGGCAAAATCTTCAGCGTAATGCTCTCGATGCTGGAGAGAGGTGCCAAAATAGACCTCTACACCCTTTCGCAGCGTCCGGAACTGAAAGGCGGTGAAATGCTCCGCTATCTTTCGGAACTGACCAACGCGGTAGGCTCCGGCGTTAATTTGCTGGACCACGCAAGACAGCTCGCAGACATAGAAGCCCGGCGGCGTTTATGCCTTTTCGGGTACGAACTCGCGGCGCGTGCTGTATCGGATCCCGACGGTGTTTCGGATTGGGCGATGACGGAAATAACCGCGATAACAGATCGGGTCGTGCGTTCGGATGACATTACGCCGTTGTCGGATGTTGTGCGGGCCACCCTCGACGACTTGGAACGACGGCAACAGGCAAGACAGGCGGGCGAGTGCATCGGCATTCCTACCGGGTTGCAGCGGCTCGACGCTCTTACGGGCGGTTGGCGTGGTGGTCAGTTGATCGTATTGGCTGGCAGGCCGGCGATGGGCAAAAGTGCCATAATGCTACATTTTGCCCGTGCTGCGGCCGCATCGGGCGTGCCGGTATGTATGTTCTCGTTGGAGATGCCGGCCGGGCAGTTGGCCGGGCGAATGCTTGTTGGCAGTTCGGGGATTAACTCGGTATCGTTCCGTACGGGAGATGTCGGCACGGATGACTGGCGTAAACTCGAACAAGCCGGCGCGAAGCTTTCGACAATGACTGTTTACCTAAACGATCGCGCCAACATCAATATAAACACGATCCGTTCTCAATGTAAGGCTATGGCCCGCCGGGGTAAGTGTGGGATGGTTATAATCGACTACCTCCAATTGCTCGACACCTCGACCCGCAACGCGAGTACTACACGCGAGCGTGAAATCGCTGCCGCCAGTCGTTCGGCCAAACTGCTGGCCAAGGAATTAAATATCCCGGTTATCTTGTTGTCGCAGTTGTCCCGCAAAATTGAGGAACGGGCAGATAAAACCCCGTTGCTCTCGGACCTCCGGGAGTCGGGAGCCATCGAGCAGGACGCCGATCTTGTCGCATTTATTGACCGGCCGGCAATGTATGGCCAAACCGAGATCGACGCAGGACGCTACGGGATTATTTCGGCTGAGGGCGTCGGGCTGTTATACGTGGCCAAGCACCGGGAAGGTGCTGCGGGGTGCATAGTTTTCCGGCATAATAAAAGTCTGACCCGGATAACCGACTACGAGAATACGGCGGACGCAATCGGGGAGGCCGAGCCGTTTTGACGTAATGCGCGATTTGAGCGCATGAAATTTCATGGGTGGAACAAGTACCCACAACACGAAAGAAAATCGAAAATTCAGAAACAGGAGATGAAAAAACGTATGTTTTACCCGCCTTTGCGGGACGAGTTTACAAAGACTGACCGAAAACGGCGATAAAACGACGATAACAACCATTTAAACGAAAAGATTATGAAAGCAATTAAGATCGACAACCAACACGGCATTGGGCTAATTCTCGGCCGTACAACCACCACGATTATCGACTGCCACGGTATGCGCAAGGGCGACGACGAAATTATTCTGTACGTCTCCGATGTCAGTGATTATGACACGGATTTCATACAGAGCGACTGCGCTATGCTGCATTTTAGCCCGGCGCAGGCCAAAAGATTAGCGCGTAAGTTGTTGAGGCTGGCAAAACAGCAGGAAAAACAAGCGTAGAACAAACTAAACAGGCTTAAAACATCATGAACAACGAAAAACTAAAAAAGATGCTGCATGCAGCCGAAAAGTACGGTGCAGATGCCGTCTGCGAAATGGTCGCAGAGCACACGGGACAAAATGGTTCTGAGCGCATCGAGGCTGTATCCAGCGGTATCGGCGACGATAATGCGTCCCAAATCGCAAATCTAATAAATGCCGGAACCCAGCGCATCATCGAGGGTGGCGAAAAGCGAACCCCGGATAGATCGCTGGCAGTTGATCCTTTTACCAACTTACCCATGTAATCATGTCAAAGAACAGCAAGAGAATCTGTATAGGGCAAATGCCCCTTCAGCATGGAATGTATGAATTCAGATCGGCCGTAGATAAATTACGGGAGATTGTCACACCTGCCGTCCTTGCCGAGTTCGGCGAGGAATTGACTGCAGACAACTTGCGGGACATTATGAGCGGCGGTACAGCCATTCGCGCCCGTATGACGGAAAAATTTAATGCGGCACTAGCCCCCATAGTATTCCCCGCAGAACGCAGCCAAAAAGAGGAGCTATATACTTCTTTGTTGGAGCAATTCAATGAGATTTGCCGCAAAGTTCAAAAGCGCTTCGAATCATTCGGGACTGTTCCCGCAGACTGCTACACGGTAGACAGTAACGGTCAGGTAACTTTTGATTCTGAAGTCGCTGAAGCTGTCTTTAGCGAAGCCGCTAACTTGTATATAGACGATCCGCAGCAAATCGAACTTTATAATGCTGCGTTAAAAGCATTATCCGCATTGCAGGAGCTTGACACACTCGCACGCAAATATGGAATGTATGCAATAAACCGAACAAACTACCGGGCCATAATCGATATGGATATTGAAATGTCCCCTACTATGGGCGTATTATCTGCAACTCAGGTTTTACGCATCAATCCTTTCGCCATACAACAAGGATATGACGGCGGCCTTTTCAAAACTAGGTCCATGTAAACAAACAGCAACAATGAAAGAAGAAGAAAACATGCAGCCCCAAGGAGTCGCGGCCATCGACTACTCCGAGGAAGAGGCAAAAAAGCGCGCTGCGGAATGGGCGAAGGCATTGCCCGACGCCGAATAAGCCAGATCAGCACACCCCCAATTATGTAGAACATTAAAATTACAATTCAGATGAAGAATTACGAAGAAATTATCTCGGCACACAAAGCGGCCATCCCTCAATTGGAGGCCGCAATACAACAATTGGCCGCTTCTCGGCTGGAAATAACCACCAAAAGCCTCAAGGATATTGCGACGGATAACAGTAAAAGTATCCGCGCACAGGCGCTGCGGATCGCAGCCGAAGACGCAAAGAAAATAAATATCGTCAAGACCCGCCAAACGCTCACGGATCAGGCTGTTGAATACCTAAGCAAAGCAATAGACAATTCGCAGCAGGTCATTCATAAAGCGCTGCACATCGGCAAGGAGGAGGCACTCGATTATACTGCTTTTGTGGTGAATGGCGATAAGGTCGAAATAGCCTCCGAATGGCTTGCAGATCAAGAGCGGCAACGCCTTATTGATGTAAGCACTATGCGGGGGCGTGTACTTCAGCAGTTCGACGAAGTGCGCCGGGCTGTTGAGGCTCTGAACGCCTTGGTCGCCTGCAACAAGAATTACAAAATGGGGTTGCTCCCCGCCGGCACCCGATACCGGACAATAGCAACCATCGACGAGGACGGAAAATTGGAATTGCATTCTGAAGCATTGGATTTTCTGGGATAACAATAGAGACGGGTGGGGAAAGCCCCGCCCATCTCACTAACATCCATATTCACTATGCTATACCCAGATGGACAAATATACGAACAATCTGGGGAATGCGCAAGAGGAGAGAAAGGATAACCAAAGGATTTGCAGCTGTAGACGATCGAACCGTATGGACGCTTGAGTTGAACCGCGACGAACTGATGATAATTCTGAACGGGATTAAGAATCACCGGATAAAAATGGCGCGTATGAAACTGGCTGCCTTGCGGGAGCAGAGAAACCGACGGCGGGATCCCGGCAAAGCAATCAATGTAAAATCAAAAAAAAGTAAAACTCATGAACGAGAATAAAAACGCACACAAGGACATTGCGACAACACCAAGGCCCCAAATGGCCGCATCCGGAAGGCGGGATTTCATCAGTTTCCGAATAGCCCAAAAGAGCTACACGATATACAAGATGTCACCCCGGACCACGGCGAGAATCATGGCCGCCCGGCATATCGGCAAGGGATCTGACGGCAGCAAGGCGTGTATCGTGGCAATGGCCCATAGTATTGCGCTGGCCGTCGCTGGAAGCAAAAGCATATTCGCGGATCTCAAGGCGTGGTTTATATGCCGGCGGATTATGAAACGGGCATCTTTCGCCGAGCTGTTTGACTGCTACCAAAAAACGCTGATGATGATTCCGCTGGAGGATATTTCTGCAGTTGCCAGCGTAATAAGCGGATTGGCTGAAACTGTAGCTAAAGATGCGAAATGATACACCTGCGAATCATCGAAAAAATAAATTGCAGAAAAGCATTGTTTACTATTGCTTTTTCACGGGACCGCCGCAATCTTTGTACTGAGCTTATGAAGGAATAAGCCACGGATGATAGTATAGTGCGATTGGTCTGTTGGCTTCCGAGCTGACAGACCTTTTTGTTTAATCCGGGTGCCGAGGGGCACCGCAAAAAAAAGTTTTATGACAGATTTAATGGCTCTGGCGAAAAGCCATCCCGACACCACCGTTACCGTCAAGCTGAAAGACCTGATGCGATTTCATGAGGATATCACTGCCGACCTAGAAAAAAGATTGCTGAACAAACTTGTCGAGATTAGAAAGGATGATCGCTATCTATCAATAAATCAGGTATGCGAAATATTCTCAATTGATCGAAGCACGCTGTGGAAGTGGCAGCAGAAGGGCCTTTTGGTTCCCTTTAAAGCCGGGACCATTTGGCGATACAAGTTGTCGGAAATTCGCGCAATGGTCAACAAAGCCACCAATAAAACAAACAAATAAAGGGGTGACGATCCGAGCCGCAACAGACATAAAAAATACCCGCGTTTCGCAACGCAGGTAATGTAAAATTGCACGCCACCTAGCCAAAAAAACTAATGTCCACGCACAATAACCGTTAAAATTTAAATAATCGTTATGAGCGCACTATCATTCAAAATTACTACGGATACCGCAAAGATAAACAATTTCCGTAAATCGCTTGAACGTTTATACGAATTACTCGAAAAATTCCCGTCCAAATCAAGCGGATTCAAAGTTATAAACCGCCATATTAGCGATCTGGAGACTCGTGTAGATCAGGCTATACGCAAAATTGCCAAGATGCAGCAACAAGCTGCGGAGTCGGCGGCTAAAGTGGCCACCCCTGCCACCCCAACAGCGACTCCCAGCAACAGCAAAACGACATCAGGGAGTCAGACGGCCCAAGCCGAAGCAGCAGCATATAAAGACCTGATCGGCACCATCCGAGAAGCTAGCGCCCAAAAAAAGATATATACAGCTCAAATTGAGCTGTTGAAAACCAAGACGCAAGCACTGACGGCTGAGTACAATGCACTTTCCAAAGCCGAAAAGAACAACGCCGCAGTCTCGCAGGCACAAAAGGACAAACGGCTGGACCTTTCGCTGTCTATTGCCAAAAACAAAGAAGAACTGGCGCTATATCAAGGAACCCTGAAGAACATTATCAAGACAGAGCAATTCGCCGAGGGATCCATTAATAAAATGTCGCAATCGCTGACCCGGATGAAGAATATATACCGGAATTTAAGCGCAGCAGAGCGGGAGGGGACACGGGGACAAACCATGCTTAAAAATATCGACGCACTCGATACGAAGATTAAAGAATTGGATGCAGCAATGGGGGTACACACCCGCAATGTCGGTAATTATGCTTCCGGATTCAATATGCTTGGATTCCAGATTCAGCAAGTCGCCCGTGAATTGCCGTCGTTGGCGTATGGCCCGCAGATTTTCTTTTCGGCCATATCCAACAACCTGCCGATGCTGGCCGACGAGATTTCACACGCGAAGAAATCTGTTGATGAATTGAAGAAAGCCGGGCAAACATTCACGCCCGTATGGAAGCAGATTGCATCGTCCATCTTCTCGTGGCAAACTTTGCTTGTCGCCGGAGTTACCGTACTTACCCTCTACGGAAAGGAGATCGTAAATTGGGTGTCAAACCTTTTTGCGGCAGATAAATCGCTGGACTCGGTAATTAAGAATATTGACCAGTTCAACAACCAAGTTACAACCAGCAGAGAAGAGTTACAACGCGAATTTCGGGCTTTATCCCAAGCAAAGAAAGGGACTGCAGAATATGCTTTAGCACGTCAGACGATAATGGATAAATACGATAAATATTTGTCCAAACAGCGCGCTGAAATACAGAATCTGGAGGATATGCGTGGTGCCTATGAAGTGCTGTTGAGAAGCGTTACTGCCACGTCTGTAGCTAAAGGATTGGAGGAAGCGAATGCTAACGCTGCAACTGAATATAGTGAGGCTTTAAATAAAGCATTTGAAGGCGTTCAGGCTAAATTTATTGCAAAGTTCGGCAAAGAAACAGGAATAACTTACTTTACAAGATTCCGCGAAGGATTACAAAGCGGGGTTCCTGAATTAGAGAAAGAAGCGCTGGAGATATACAAGATGTTTGAGGGGGCACCTGACGGCATGAATGTTATTGACACGTGGAAAGAGATATTTACAGGCAAAGCGATAGGGACAACTACTCATAACGCATTGGAAAACAGCTTTAATAGCGCACGTGAAGCTACAATGCGCTATAATGAAACTCTTTCTGCCAATAAAGTTGCAATGCAAGCTCTGTTAGATATGTATAATATCTCAGCGGAAGATATTGACAAGGATGGTAAAGCGACAGAAGATATAGTAGAGCAGAAGAAAAAGGAAATCGCGGAAATCGAAAAAATTGTAGCCAAGACACCCGAAGAAGTTGCCGCCCGCAACAAAAAATTGGAAACGGCACGGAAGGAGTTGAAGGTATTGGAGAATTTAGGCCTTGCGACTAAAGAGCAAATTGAATTAGACAATACACGAAAACAAATTCAGCGCGAAATGCGAGATGCTGGATTTGAAGCAAGACAGGCGGAAATTGACGTAATGCCGGAGGGGATAGATAAAAATATCGCCCAAATAGAATTAGACTATCAGAAGCGTGAAGCTGCCATAGCAGATGGAGCAGAGCGAATCCGTGAACTTCAGAAAAAAGAGCTAAGCCGAGGACAACGCGAGTTAATTGCAGCGCGCCAACAGGCTATTAAAGCGTTGAAAAATAAAGAATGGGATACTGCGTTTTTGGCAGAAGCGGGAATAAAAGACCCTAAGACATATTTAGATGACCAGCTTGAAGCGTGGAATGAGTACTACATGAAGTACGGGACCATTCTCGAAAAGATACAGGCTACAAAGGAGTATTACGACAAAAAAATCAGCTTAGCAAAAGACGCGGGAACGGCCGAAGCATTGAGAGCCGAAAAAGACGCCGCGATGGCTGCCCTTGAGGTGGAGGGCGGTGACTTTGTTAATAGCCTAATCAGCAAGACAAAAGAAGATATAGAAAAACTAAAGAGAGAGATAAAAGCTGCATTAAAAACGCTTGAAGATGAATTTAATAAACTCCCTTCTTCGGATTCTGAGCAGGGGGATGATCTGCGAAATAAAATAAATGTTCTTCGGGCACAATTATCCGCCATTAATAATTTGGATCCGGTAAGCGACAAAGAGCACAGCGAATCCTTTGAAAAGTGGCAGAAACTATACAGCACGCTCACTAAAATTGAAGGACAATTTAACGACATCGGCGAAGCTGCAGGCGGTGCGATGGAGGAAGTAATATCGACCGCGGGCAAGATTACGACCAGCTCGCTGCAAATGATCAATAGCATCAAGACCCTTGCAGAAAATTCGGCAGAAGGGATTGAAAATACGGGAGACACAGCTGCAGCCACCATCCAAAAAGTAGAACGGGCGTCTGTAATTCTGGCCATCATTCAAGCTGCGTTGAAAATCATACAAAGCATTGCCAGTATATTTGGAGATACGGAAACTTCAATGGAGCGGAATATCCGAGAAGCCCAAGAATTAAACGAAGAGCTGCGGGTGATGAATGAACGCGCCCGCCTGAATGCCGATGTATTCAAAACTATTTTCGGAGAAGATGCCTTTGGGAATTACGTTAATAATGTAACTGCCTTAACTGACGCCATGAATGCCTATCAGGCAACAATGGATAAAATTACAAATCGTGGCAAAGAAAAGTATGTAGAATTTGGAACAGGTAATACAGGTCTGGCTAATTTATGGAAGGATGATTTTATCTGGGAAAGCGTTTCAGAGTCTGTTGCTAACATGATGAATCAAGTTCAACATTCTACATGGTTCCGAAGCGCAAAATATAAGAAATTAAAAGATGTAGTCCCTGAATTATTCGAAGAGAGCGGCGTGTTAAATATGCAAGCCCTCAAAGAATTTGTAGAGGGGAATAGCGATACTTTCAAACACCTCTCCAAAGAAAATCAGACATACCTCAAAGAACTGGTAAATAATTGGGAGACATATGAAGAAGCGATAAAGGCAGTCAATGACTACCTCAATGAAATGTTCGGCGAATTAGGTAGCACGCTCACCGACGCACTGGTCGATTCTTTCGAGCAAGGTACAAATGCCGCGGATGCCTTTGGTGAAGCGGCTGGCAATATGCTTAAGAATCTTGCAAAGCAGGTGTTATACACGGCAACTATAGGACCCGAAATAGAAAAAGCGCAGAAAAAAATTGACGCCATAAATCGGGACCTGTCACTCTCAGATGAAGAGAGGTACAATGCACTTGCCGGAGTTGTAGATACAATGCTTGATGATGTTCTTGCCCAGCAAAAGGTAGGGCAAGAATTATGGGAGCGGCTCAAACAGGCCGCCGAGGAGCGCGGTCTGCAGTGGGAGGCAGAAGCAGCGGGCCAAGAAGCGACTTCTCGCGGTTTTCAGGCTATGTCTCAAGATACCGGCGACGAGTTAAACGGCCGATTCACGGACATTCAAGGCAAAGTCACCGACATTCGAGGGTATGTAATGGCAATGGCGCAAACTGGAGGAATTATAACCGCCATAAACAACATCGCCACTTTAGGTGATAGAATAGATCAGATGTCGGTCGCCTGCTATGAATCGTTGCGCTTTGACGCGGAAACCCTTATCGAAGTGCGCGAGATAAATTCCAGCACTAAAAATATGGACAAAACCTTAGCACGGATCGAGGAAGGGATAAATAGCATTAAGAAAAATACTGAAAGCCTCTAACGCTTTTTACTACATGAAGATAAAAAAAGACATAGCAGACCTGAAAGCGTTTATGGACAATATCGAAGACGAGGTTGTCGATTTCATGGATGAAAAAGCCCACGAAGCACTTATTGAGCAAAAGGCAGCTCGACTACTATCTGGCAAACGCGACTATTTAAACCATACATGGAATCTTCGCAGTTCACTTGGTTATGCCGTGACTTATAATGGCAAGGAAAAAAGGCGATTTATAGGGGATCAAAATCATACGGATCCGACAGCGGGTGTCGAAGCGAATAAAGCCCTAAACGAAGTAAATAAAGCAGGTACGGGCGTTATTTTCGTCGATGGAATGGATTATGCGTCCTTCGTCAGCTCCAAAGGCTATGATGTGATAGATACCGCAGAAGCTTATCTAAAGAGAGAATTAAATAAACAACAATAAAATTCGAAATGGGAAATACAGACTCTCTTTAAACAGTGTCAGTGCACCAATTTGATAACATCTATCCCGGAATGTATTTTGGAAATAGATTCCGGGATATTTTTGTAAGCGATTATTATTTCATATATTTGGTTGTATAAACTATCTATCTATGAAAAAAAATAATATCATTTACATTATTGCCATATTGGTATTTTCAGGCTGTAAAAACATTGGAAAACAGGAATATATATACACTCAAACAATGATAAATGGAGCGGAAGAATCTTCGTCTATTTATGAAAAATCGGATTCAGCAGCATATTGGGAAGCATTAAGCAAATTTCAATTTTTCAAAACTACAGCACGACAAACTAATGCCCTTGATCGCACGCCTATATATTTCGTATTGAAGGATAAAAAAGGAAAGACAATCTATTTTCCTGATGCGGAAAAGGAATACAACGAAATTATCCAAAAATTATATGCGGGTGATGATAAATTTACTCCCGAAAATATCAATAAAGCGTATGGAGGTGCCGAATTTGGTATGAGCATAGAGCAGGTTAGAGATTTACCTACTTTTCGTAATTGGACAGTTTATGATGATAGAATTGTAAAATACAACCATACTTTGGGTGAGCGAAAATATGATGTAAAACTATTATTTGGCAATAATCAATTATATGCGATAAGATTCACGTCAACGTCTTTTGAAAATGCAGTTCACCTCAATACGTCAATAAAAAATGATGTCGATAATTTCAAAAATATTATCGCCAAAGTATACGGAGAACCTATTTTTTATTATGGAATGCCTTCTACGAAACAATTAGCGGAAGGATATACTCGATGGGTGTACCGATGGAAAATCGCTAACAAACATATTAACATTGGAGTTGCCGAGAGCCAGAATGGAGCTGAATATATAATGAATGCTGAAATTATTGATACTCAAAGGGAAAATGCTTTAAAATTAGATATAGAAAGAATGAAGTTAAAAAGCATAGAGGAAGCTACAAAACAATTCTAAGACCAAATAAAGGCCGGATACATTCCGGCCTTTATACTTAATTGGCTACGCTTACTAACTTTGTTAGCGTCCGCTATGCCTCGTACCCCTCGTAATAGTACGATTGTTCTATTCCTTTGAAAATCACCTCCCTATCCTCCGTGCGGTCGGTCAATGCCGGTTGTAGCAGGGCGCGTAATTCCAGATCATTGATCGGGCTGCGTTCCATAGCCTGCAAATACAAATCCTTATCCACCTTCCGCCAGTCCACAACCTGCTGGAGACGCTTTTTCAGCATCATGTCAAGCCAGATACGGGTGGTCCTACCGTTGCCCTCCATGAAGGGGTGGGCGATGTTCATTTCGACGTATTTCGCAATTATATCCTCAAAGGTCGTTTCCGGCATTTTCTCGATCACCGGTAGTATCGCATCCAGATAAAGACAATTTGCAAAACGGAAGCCCCCTTTTGCGATATTCAGCGTCCGGATTTTTCCGGCAAAGTCGTACAACCCACCGAACAAATAGCGGTGAATCTCGCATAGTCCGGACACGGTGCCTACCTCTATGCGGTCGATGTCCCCCGATTCAAAAAGGGCGCGCGCCTGTTCAAGGCTTTTAGCGTCTATTTCGTCCGTTTTCTTTCCCATATCTATTCCCCCTTCTCCACTTTAATGAGTTTGCCGCAATGCGGGCAGGTGATCGTGTTCGTCGGTTGAGGGGCGAAAAGCTCCGGAATCGATACACCGAGAGCGTTGGCTATCTGTTCAATGCGTTCAAGTGTTGGATTACCCGAAAGCGACTTTGATAAAGCCCCCTCGCTAATGCCAATTTTTACCGCAAGTTCTTTTGCGGTCATTCCTTTACGCCTCAATAAATCCTTAAGTTGTAACATAGTTGCAATATATTAAAAGTTTCTCCAAGTGCAAATATAGGGCAAAATATCCATAAAATACAATTTGGGTGAAAATAATCGCAATTTACGTAAACTTTCTTGCTCTTTTATTTGGTTGCTAATTTCATTATACGTAAATTTGCATCATGATAATTGAAGTAAACGTAAAGACCATGAAAGCAACCTACAACAAATCGAAGATCATGCGTAACGCTTGGTACCTGAAACGCGCTAACGCCTCGATGTCGTTCTCGGCCTGCCTGAAGAAGGCGTGGCGCAACGAGAAGCTGGCGATCATGACGGCGAAGATCGAGAACCGCCCGATGGAACAGCCGAAGGCCACGGAATACCGCCCGCAGCTGCTGACGGTGCCGGCGGACTACTACGGCAACAGCAGGACCTACTACGGAGACTAACGGCAACCGGGGGCGGACCGCCCGTCCCCCTTCAACACTCATTACCGAAATAGACAAATAGCGAGATTCTCGCAAAACCTCGATAAAATTATGAAAGAGAACGTAAACACGACGAATTCCCCGGAAATTGATTGGCGGGCGGAGTATTGGAAAGGTGTACGCGATTACATCGAACAGGGTGATCGCCTTATTGAGGCGCACCAGCGAATAATCGAACTAACAAAAGAGCTTACAGAATGCCGTGATATTTTGGCCGGCAGACGCACAATCAATCAATACCAATGCAGAACCAGCAAACTAAATTAATACCATGAATACAGCATTAACCCGGTCCGACATTCGGACAATGGCCCGCAAGGCAGCCGATTACATTACCTTCCACTGCGACGGCATAAGCGAAGGTTTCGAGATCACCCACAAAGGGTATATTGCCTTCATCGACTACGAGGCGAAAGAGTGCAGCGACGAGAGGCAGGACCTCGTGCTGGTAGCGGCGGTCTGGGACGCCGAAGGCAAAGAACATCCCGATATATCCGAAGCCTTGCAATTAATGTTGAACTAATCATCTACGGTTATGATCTACGAACTATCCTTTGAAGGGCATACGCTGGGATATTTTCCCACCGAGGCCGAAGCGGTCCGCCGGGCCGGGTTCCTGCCCAAAGGCCGATATACGGTCCGGGAATGGGCCAAAGACGGCGAATTTATGATGTTTGATCCCTCTATCAATAACGAATATGAATACGCAGCCAAATAACCCGTCCGACTTTAACAGCCTTTCGGAACTCTACATGAAAGCCTGCGAAGCCCGGTTTCAATTACTCCAAGAACGCAGCGAATTAGTCATGGAGAACTTCGAACTGCGGATGCAGCTGCAGGAACTGCGGGCACAGGTATCGCCGAGCAAGGCCACCCAAAAGCCGAAAGGAGTGTTAATGAAACTTACCCGATAAAAGACTATGCATTATGAACAGAGACCAAATTTTACGCCGGCATGACGAGATAACTGCGGAGACAGATGCGGTAATACGCAGAGGGAAAGAGATTGTTGCCAAATTGGAAAGCGGCGCAATAAAACCGGAGGATCCGCAGGTAAAGGAGGTGCTCCAGCAGCTTATAGAGCGACGGAGGATCGGCACCGAATTTAATGCCGAGTTGAGCAGGCTGGCAGATGAACAACATAATAATACACACACTCAATGCTGAGGAATTCGCGTACACCCCAAGATGCCCCAGCCGTCAATTCGGGCGGCTGGGTTCGTTATTGGTGGCCGATTTTTCGACTGCCAAAAATGGCAAAGCCGTTCGGGGAATCCCCCGAACGAATCCCGATGTGGATTGGTTGTTAAATACGGGGAATTCCCGTCTTTAAAATCAAACAATGATTGTAAGGCACTTAAGAAATCTTTGGTTGACTGGAGCCGGAAATAATCGTCCAGATCCTTTCTTTTTAAATACCCATTTTTCTGGGGATTTAAAGGTGTCTGATTTGGCACGTTTAAAAACAAGGGCAAATCAGCCCGTTGTTGGTTATCAGCTGATTATAAGAAAACGGCAAGATTACAAGGGTATTTACAATTTGGCAGCCGAAAAATCGACTTGAAAACGACTTTATGTCCCAAAGGTTGCCCCAAGGTAAAACAAGCGTAAAACAAGCGTAAAACAAAAAAAACATCAAGGTTACGTCAAGGGTAAAACAGAAAAACCGCAAGATTACTGCAAGGGTGAAACAAATACAAAAATACGGCAAGATTACGGCAAGGGAAATGCAAAAACACCAAGGTTACACCAAGGGTAAAAAGGGTTAGATTAGGGTGAGGTTACAGCGAGGGGAAAATCAACCCCAAGCAAGGATAATTTTTCCACGTCCTTACGCGCGCGAAGCCGATCATCTAAAGCCGGCGTATCCAGCACCAAAATCAAACCTTTAGAACAGTTTAACGCAATGAAAGAGTGTTTGCACTACGTAAAATTCAAACTTATAGAATAATTTAACAGGGGTAGTACAAGGATTAAACGGTAAGGTTACGGTAAGGGTGAAAGTTAATGGGGGAAATTTTTCCCTCAGTGAAGTCGAACGGATCAACGAACGCAATTTTATGCCGGTTTAGGGGATGCGGCCGAACGTGTTTGCCGGGGGATGACGTCTTTAAAATGGGCGAAGTTGTGTGTAAATTGTGTACCCGCACTAAAACGAATCAACCACTCACATCGCTGTAAGTGGTTGGTTTTCAATCGTCGGGGTAGCGGGATTCGAACCCACGACCCCCTGCTCCCAAAGCAGGTGCGCTAACCGGACTGCGCTACACCCCGTCGTTCCCGGCCCTGAAACCCGTGATTGGCCTTACATCGGCCCCGCAAGGCTTTTCGTGTCAATCCCGGACTCTTCCGGCCGGGGGAATCGTCACGATTCCGGGATGCAAAGATAGCGGCTTTTTTCTTTCCGGCAAACTTTTGTCCCAAAATCGGTCTTGCAGGCGGTTCGTGGAATCATCGCTCCGAACGGCTTAATTTCAGATTCACGCGAAGACGATAAGCGGCTATCCGCCGCCGGAAGTGTTGCCGCAGTGCAGTTAGTCGGCAAAAACCGGAACCAAAAGCAGGCTTTGAGCGCCTTTCACGACAGATGTGGGGCAAAGAGCGTGTAACGATTCGCAGCAGCATATCAGGATGATAATTCCGATACGGTGTATCTACAGTCGGTGGTAGTGGCAGTACAGCAGTTCGCCGTCGTCGCCGTGGAGGTGCATGCCGCCGCCCAGACAGTAGCGGAACATCTTGCAGTCGGCGCATGCGCCGCGCCGCGCCCAATCGCGGTTGCGGAAAGGTTCGAAGCGGTTTTGCCACACGTCCCAGAATTTATCCCGGTAGATGTTGCCCTGATGGAAGTTGGCACGGATCGACGTGCAGCCCGAAATGGCGCCGTCGACACGGATCGAAGCCACCGAGACTCCGGCGGCGCATTGGTAGAAGTAATCGCGGACTTCGGTCTCGTAGTCCCCAAGGAAGCCTTCGCAGGCATAGCTGGTCCCGATCCTGCCCTCCTTGCGGGTGCGGCGGATAAATTCCAGCATTTCGCGGAACTGCGCGTCGGTCATGCGCAGCGACGGATCGTTCTTGGCCCGGCCCATGGGGAAAATCGAAAAGAGCCGCCAGTGCGCAACGCCCTCGGCGATCAGCATGTCGCGGAACGCTTCGAGCTGCGGCACCATGGCGCCCGTGACGCAGGTCACCACATCGTAGGTCAGCGAGGGTTCACGGACGATCATGCGCAGGGCCGCCAGCGCGCGGTCGTAACTGCGGGAATTGCCGCGGATATGGTTGTGTTCGCGTTCGAAGCCGTCGAGACTGACCGAAACGCTGCGCAGCCCGGCGTCGAGCAGGCTTCGCAGGCGCGCTTCGGTCAGGGCCATGCCGTTGGTGACCATGCCCCACGCATAGCCGCGGCAGGTGACTTCGGCTCCGGCACGCTCCAGATCGTCGCGTACCAGCACCTCGCCGCCCGAAAAGATAATCAGCACCTCGGAGGGATCGACATGGGGCGTGATCTCCTCGTCGAGCACCTTCAGGAAGTCTTCGAGCGGCATGTCGGGCACACCGGGGTCCACGCGGCAGTCGCTGCCGCAGTGACGGCACGAAAGGTTGCAGCGCAGCGTACACTCCCAAAAGAGCGTCGTAAGCCGGTGCTCGGCGACCGTCGAAGCGTAGAGATCGGAAAATATATTGAGGGCCAGCCGTTTGCGCAGGCCCGGACGGCGGCGCGCCATGGATTACTTCTCAGGAGCCTTGGCGCCCTTCTTCGTGTCCATGACGGGGGTATCCTCGGTCGGTTTCTCCGCAACGGGATCCAGTTCCTCCGGTTCGGCGGACTGCACCTTCGCATCGGGAATATGCACGCCCGTAGCAGGTCCGGCCTGTCCGGGAGGACGCACGCCGTACATGACGACAATGCGGGGCGGCACCTTCACCGAGTCCTGAATCTCCTGCGATCCGGTCTCCTGCTTCTGTTCCTCTGCGCCCTTCGCCGGAGCGTTTTTGACCGTCGAGCAGGCAGTCGAAAAGCCAAGCAGCGCAGCCAGAGCGAGTTTCAGTTTTTTATTCATATCGCATCGTCATTAAGGTCATTGTTACAGAGCAAAGATAAAAAAATTTCGACCGAACCTGAAAAAAACATGCCAAAAAGTTTTGAAAGCCAGTGATTTTTACTTTACTTTGCCCTGTACAAACTATTTAATTTTCAATTTTTATGACAGGTAAGGTAAAATGGTTCGATAGCAAAAAAGGCTACGGATTCATTACGGGAGAGAACGGCAAAGAGATTTTCGTTCACTTCTCCGGTATCGTAACGGACGGATTCAAGTCGCTCAACGAAGGTCAGGCAGTCGAATTCGAAGTCGGCAGCGGTGCCAAAGGCGAGCAGGCTGTGAACGTTACGGTAATTGAGTAAGCCCCACGGCGTTCTCTAAATTCAGGGAATAAGAGCAACAGAAACTCAGCATATTCATCAGTACTGAATTTTATGTATTCAACGGTGTTCGGACACGATCCGAACACCGTTTTTCGTTCCTCTCCTCACCGAAGATAGGATTCGGGAACACCTTCGGAATCCTTTTGCGTCTTTGAAACGATCTTTTTCAATTCGTATACATATGCGCCTGCATCCTGAGGAGGATCGGCCAGTGTCAGTCTCCGGACTTTGACTACGTATTCATATCCCTCCTCATAGATTTCATCGAAGCCCCGGATCGGATCATGCGAATACCACAACCGCCAGTCCGGACTCTCCTCTTTGTAAATATAGACAGGCAACCCCTGCAACCAATCATAGTCGTCATCGGCAGCAGCGGGCTTGACGGAAGCGATGGTGAGCGTGATCGTTTTTTCCGACTTGTATTTATCATCCAACTTATCGCAGCCGGCAGTCATTCCCCCGGCAAAAATCAGGAAGAGCGTCACGCACAATGGCAGTAAATGGTTTCTCATAAACAACAGGTTTTAGATGTGAGAGTTAGACGCAATATGGTTATGCAATATAGAAAAAATATCGATTTGCAAATCGCAGGATGCTCCTATTTATTCCGTAAAGACATTACACGGCCCGCATCGGTCAATCGAAACGGCTTTTTTTTGCCCGTTTGAAAAAATAATCGTACTTTTGGGCGTCAATTTTAGGTTAATTCAGGTTCAAACATAAAAACCCAAACACAACCATGAAAGAAGCAATCGCAATTCTGACTGGCGGCGGACCCGCACCCGGTATGAATACCGTCGTGGGCAGCGTCGCAAAGACCTTCCTCCGCAAAGGTTACCGCGTAATCGGCCTGCACGAAGGCTACACGGGACTGTTCAACCCCTCGCCCCGAACCGTGGACATCGACTACCCCATGGCCGACGGTATCTTCAATCAGGGAGGTTCGTTCCTGCAGATGAGCCGTTTCAAACCCAAGGATTCGGATTTCGAAAACAACTTCAACCTCAAGTTCTTCACCGACAACAACATCAAACTGCTCGTGACGGTCGGCGGCGACGACACGGCTTCGACCGCGAACCGCATCGCCAAGTTCTTGGAGGCCAAGAAATACCCCATCGCCAACATCCACGTGCCGAAGACCATCGACAACGACCTGCCCCTGCCGAAAGGCACGCCGACGTTCGGTTACGAGTCGGCCAAGGACAAGGGCGCCGTCATCGCACGTGCCGTCTATGTTGACGCCCGCACGAGCGGCAACTGGTTCGTACTGGCTGCCATGGGCCGCAGCGCCGGCCACTTGGCATTCGGCATCGGCGAGGCTTGCCACTACCCGATGATCGTCATTCCCGAAATGTTCGACAAGACGGAAATCACCGTCGAGAAGATCGTGAACCTCGTGATTTCGTCGATCATCAAGCGCAAGATCATGGGCATGGACTACGGAGCAGCCGTTATCTCGGAAGGCGTATTCCACGCGCTGAGCGACGAGGAGATCCGCAAGAGCGGCATCCACTTCACCTATGACGAGCACGGACATCCCGAACTGGGCAAGGTATCGAAGGCGCACATCTTCAACGAGATGATCGAGAAGAAGGTGAAGGAGCTGGGCATCAAGGTCAAGAGCCGCCCCGTGGAGCTGGGTTACGAGATCCGCTGCCAGACCCCGATCGCATACGACCTGACGTACTGCTCGGAGCTGGGTATCGGCGTGCACAAGCTCTTCGCCGAAGGCAAGACCGGCTGCATGGTTTACGTGGATTCGGAAGGCAATGTAAGTCCGCTCTACCTCAAGGACCTGCAGGATCCCACGACGGGCAAGATTCCGCCCCGTCTGGTGGACATCAAGTCGGACAAGTTCTCGTCGGTGGTGGAGACTATCCTCAACGCCATCACGCCTGCGGATTACGAGGCTGCCAAGCAGTATGTCCCCAATCCGGAGGAGTACGATTTCCACAAGATCCTCAACTGGAAATAATCCTTTCCGAAACAGGATTTCAGCAAATTCCCGGAAGCTGCGGCTTCCGGGAATTTTTCATACAGGCCGGGAAAGAGCGAACGGCGGCAGAAAGACCCGCCGGCGACGGAAGAAGGGCCGGGACGGCAGCGGAAGGGCCGGGACAGCGACGGAAGAAAGCCCGTCGGTGATGACAGAAAGGCCGAGGAGGAAGGAACGGAAGAAGACAGCAACGACAAAAGGACGGACGGCGATGACAGAAAGACCCGCCGGCGACGGCAGAGAAGCCAAAGAAGGAGGAATGGAGGAAGACGGCAACAACAAAAGGACGGACGGCGACGGCAGGAAAACCGAGCGGCGACGGCAGAAGGGGCGGGACGGTTGAGGGCGGTGATTTTCCAACTTTTTCAGGCGGAAAAGGAAAAATACCCGTATCTTTGCCGCATTAGATCCCTAACCCTTAAAAATACCTTTATTCATGGAAACACCGGAAAACAAAAACGATGTGTTCGAACCGATGCCGGAAGAGGCTGCCGCACAGGTTACGGCGGAAAACTCTGCGGACGGCAACCGGCCGCAGAAGATGGCCGAAGCAAAGAAAAACCTGCTCGCGGGAGCGCTCTGGTGCGGCGGCGGACTGGCTTTCAGTTTCTTATCCTACTATTTCGCAACAGCCGGGGGCCGGTACGTAGTCGCAACAGGCGCCATTATCTGGGGCGCGATTCAGGCGATCAAAGGTCTCGTCGTCATCCTGAAAATCCAGCATCAGGAGGGACGTTTCACGGCATTCTGGCGCACGGCGGCGCTGGCGGCATGTTCGCTCGCAGCATTGCTCTATCTGGGACAGTTGTCGGTGCGGCTGGCCGGCGGCGAAGAGATGCAGGTGGTGGATACCGAACAAATCTACACGGGTGCGCAGGGAATCAAGGCGAAGATTCCCGCCGGATACACCCTGCTCGAAGAAACCGTGCAGCCCGAAACGGACGAAACCTACGCCTACTACGGTTTCGACACCTACAACGACCGGATAGGTTACAGTCTGGGCAAGGTCGTGGATATGATTCCGGAGGAGATCACGTCCGTCGATGAGATTTCGGACCACTGCGCACAACGCGATTCGGCCTTCTACACGGGCGGATTCATCGCGCCGACGCAGCGCACCGAAATCGGCGGCCGCGAAATGTTGTGCAGCGAAGGATACATAACGGAGAATCCGGAGTTGGTTTATGCCGTTTACGACATGCTTTACGAAGGATCGCTCGTTACGGCGACATTCAGGTACGAGAAAAAGGATTACGGCAAGCGGGAGACCCGCCTGCGGATCGAAAGCCTGCTGAAAGGCATCGAATTGGAATAACTGCGCGGATACTGCGAAAACGGATAAGGACGGCACTTGCATGCCGTCCTTTTTTATTAGAGGAAGCGGAAGGCAATGCGGGAAAGACCATCGGGAAAGCGTATGGCGACGGCGAGAGTACGGGCGGCAACTGCAGAAAGGCCGAGCGGCGATGAAAGGAAAGGCCGGGGAGGGCTACGGCAGCAGAAAGGAAGAAGACAACAGCAAAAGGCCGGACAGCGAGGGCAGAAAAGTCGAACGGTGACAGCAGAAAGTACGGGCCGGAACAATGCCGTACAGAGCGTGGCTTCCGAGTCGGGAGAGTGTCAGAACAGCGTCGGTTCTGCCTGCCGGAGTGCGGCGGGATGCGGATGGAGATTGATGAATTCGAGCCCCCGGCCCAAAGCGCGGCGAACGGTGTAGTGTGTGCCGCCGGGGGAACCGTCGTACCACGCGACCAGCAGTGCGGCGTGCTCGACAAGATAGTTGTTACGCACGGCATAACACCCCGCATGATAGGACGGGGAGAGTGTCACGCTATGATCGGCGGCAGCCAGCACACGCCGGAAGCGTTCGCGGTCCACGGCCGGGAAGCGGCTCTCCTGTCCCCGGAAAGGGATTACGGCGACCAGCCGCAGACCGGGCATCGGCGTGTGCGGAAAATGCGGGTCCGGAGCCGCGGCGGGAGAAAAGGCCGATCCTGTTTCGGAATCGCGGCACGCGAGGACCGCTTCGGCGGCGGCGAGGTCGAAGCCCATGGCCATGCCGCAGAGGAAGGTCCGGAAGCCGCGGACGTACAACTCCCCCACCGTCGCGCGCAGAGCCGCAGCGGCTTGGCCCCCGTAAGTGCGGTGGCCGGTAAAAGCGACGGTGGTAAGGCGGTCTTCGGTCATACATCCAAAGGTAGCGTTTTGGCCCGGACTTTGCAAGATTTCCTGCTGAATTTAAAACTTTATACGAATATGAAACATTCTGCAAATTGTCTCGCTTCCTTTCTGGGCGGCGCTCTGGTAGGAGCCGTCGTCGCCATGCTCGTAACCCCCAAATCGGGACCCGAATTCCGTGAGGACATCCGCGATATGGCTAAAAAAGGCACCCGCAAGCTGAAAAATGAAATTGACAAAATTCATTGCGACTGCAACGGTCTTGACTGCGATTGCGACAAGGACGAATAAACGGGACCGCCCCATGAAAGATAGCCCGTCACCAACCGGAAACATCGTCACATCGCTGATCTTTTTCGGTGTGACGGCTGCCATTGCGATCATCCTCTTCATCGATGCGTTCGTCATGTGGCTCGCGTCGCTGACCGGGTCCGTCGCAGTCGCAGCACTCATTACCGGAGGTTTCTTCGCCGTAATCGCAGCCGTGGTCTATCTGCTGGCCGTGCGTTCGGCCCTGAACTACGTCCGGGACCGGATCGAAACGGTCTACGAGGTCGCTTCCCGGATCAAGGAGGGGTATGACTGGTTATCCGACAAGTTTTCGTTCCTTTCGTTCCTCAGAAGATCCAGATAAGGTAGGAAAAAAACGCCGGTGCAAGGGATTGCACCGGCGTTTTTTCGTGACTGGACGGCAACCTTACAGATAGCAAGTCCGCGTGGACATATACTTTCGTACAGCTACCCCGGACACGCAGGTAAAGTTCGAAAGAGGACACCGGAAAGCTGAGAAACAGAAAAACAAAGAAAAAGAGGACACCGGCAAACAGTACGGCAGGGAGATAAAAAAGGGTGAACGGCGTTTCAGACGCAAACCGTTCACCCTCGCAAATATGTGGAAACTCCGATTGAATCAGCCGTTATTTACCGAAGTAACGCTTGTAGAGACCTTCGAAGCCCTTGCCGTGGCGCGCTTCGTCCTTGGCCATTTCGTGCACGGTATCGTGTACGGCGTCGAGGTTCTGCTCCTTGGCCATGCGGGCCAGACGCATCTTGTCTTCGCACGCGCCGCACTCGGCGTTCATGCGCTTTTCGAGGTTGGTCTTGGTGTCCCATACCACCTCGCCGATCAGCTCAGCGAACTTCGAAGCGTGCTCGGCCTCTTCCCATGCGTAACGCTTGTAAGCCTCGGCGATTTCGGGATAACCCTCGCGGTCGGCCTGACGGCTCATGGCCAGATACATGCCCACTTCGGTGCATTCGCCCATGAAGTGGTTCTGCAAGCCCTCCCAGAGCTCCTTGCCGGCGCCCTTGCCGTCGCCGATAACGTGCTCGGTCACGAATTCGAGGTCACCCTCCTTTTCGACGACTTCGACGAATTTCTCTTTGCCTACCTTACACATCGGGCACTGCTCAGGTGCCTCAGGACCTTCGTGGATGTAACCGCATACGGTACAACGCCATTTCTTTGCCATAATCGCAGTAATGTTTATTGTTTATATTCTGTTTGTGTGGTGCAAAGGTAACGATTAGGGGCGAAATTCGCATATAAAAACGATTGTCTTTTTTTATAGAACGATAAGCCCTGCTTATAGTCAGCCCCGGCGGTCGATAACCTCCTCGATATAAGGCACGTCGGTGGAATCCTTCACCAGCACGCGCTTGTCGCGGTCGAGCAGGTAGAGCGCCGGAATCGCATGGAGGTCGTAAAGGCTCTTCTCGCGCACGACGCAGCCCGCATCGTAGCCGTTGATCCAGCTCGGCGGAATATGGCCGCGGTATTCGCGCCACTCGGCGAGATCCTCGTCGGGATAAAGCGCGACGACCTTCAGCCGGCCCCGCTCGATCATCTCGGAGAGCATCGGCGAACCGCCGATCTGCTCGCGCAGCTGTTTGCACATCGGGCAGCCGGGGTTGTTGATGAACAGCAAGACGTACTCGGCCTTCACGCCGTAGAGCGTCCCGGTGGCGCCCGAAGCGAGCGTATAGCGGAAATCGTTGGCGCGCTCGCCGATGCGGTTCTGCATCGCCATATTGAGATCGTAGGAGGGGCCGATACGCTCGTACTCGTCGTAATAGGGACTCGCCAGCACGGCCCGAAGAACGGGAATATAGAATTCGTCGTTGCGCAGCGGCGAATTGGGGTCGTGGATAACCTGCTCGGCCAGCATCGTGAAGTAGTCGAGCATGGGACGCGAAGCCGAAGCGCGGCGCATGAGCGAATCCATCGGCGCGCCGTCGGTCGGACGGTCGGAGATAAGCGCAATCCAGCGGACATAGGCCTCGACCATCTGCACCGTATCGACCTCACGAATAAAAAGGGTGTCGGCGAAGTCGAAGCGGTCCCAGTAATGCCAGCGCAGGTAGTCGCGCTTCGCGTCGTCGGAGAGACTCGAAGGCGCGATGGCCGGAAGGAAAACCCGCATCTGGGGCGCAGCGGAGGTCTGCTGCTGCGACGAACGGCGGCCGCCGCACGAAACGGCGCAGAGGGCCGCCAGCAAAATAAGAACAATACGGTACATAAAAGGAGTGTTTTATGTGCAAATATAGTTTTTTTCGGCTACAATCCTACCATCCTCCCGGCGAAAGAGGTTCATACGACGGATTTGCACGGTAGTTGCAACGTTTTCATCCGTTAAAATCAATTCTCAATTTCATTGAATTATGGATGTAAAGAAAACTACCACAAGTACCGGGTTCAAATTGAGTGTGATGACACTCGCAATTATGAACGTGACTGCCGTAGTGAGTCTGCGCGGCCTGCCCGCAGAGGCCGTCTACGGACTTTCGTCGGCATTCTACTATCTGTTTGCCGCCATCGTGTTCCTCATTCCCACGGCCATGGTCGCCGCGGAGCTGGCCGCGATGTTCTCGACAAAGCAGGGCGGCGTTTTCCGATGGGTCGGCGAAGCTTACGGCGCACGCACCGGATTCCTTGCCATCTGGCTGCAATGGATCGAATCGACCATCTGGTACCCCACCGTACTGACGTTCGGCGCCGTGTCGATCGCCTTTATCGGCATGAACGACGTGCACGATGCGGCGCTGGCCTCGAACAAGGTCTTCACGCTCTGCATGGTGCTGGCAATCTACTGGATCGCCACGTTCATCGCGCTCAAGGGACTCGGATGGGTAGGTAAAATCAGCAAATGGGGCGGCATGATCGGCACGATCATTCCCGCGGGTCTGCTGATCCTGCTGGGCATCATCTACATTTCGACCGGCGGCCACAACCACATGGACATGTCGCAGGGATTCTTCCCCGACCTCTCGAAGTTCGACAACCTCGTGCTGGCCAGCAGTATCTTCCTCTTCTATGCGGGTATGGAGATGATGGGCATACACGTCATGGACGTAAAGAACCCGTCGAAGAACTACCCCAAGGCAATCATCATCGGTTCGCTGGTCACGGTCTGCATCTTCGTGCTGGGCACCTTCTCGCTGGGCTTCATCATTCCCGCAAAGGACATCAGCCTGACGCAGTCGCTGCTGGTGGGCTTCGACAACTATTTCCACTACCTGCATATGTCGTGGGCAGGCCCGATTATCGCCATCGCCCTGATGTTCGGCGTGCTGGCGGGCGTGCTGACATGGGTCGCAGGTCCTTCGAAGGGTATTTTCGCCGTGGGCAAGGCGGGCTATCTGCCTCCGTTCTTCCAGAAGACCAACAAAAACGGCGTGCAGAAAAACATCCTGCTGATTCAGGGTTGCGTCGTGACGCTGCTGGCGCTGCTGTTCGTGGTGATGCCTTCGGTGCAGTCGTTCTACCAGATTCTGTCGCAGCTCACCGTGCTGTTGTACCTGATCATGTATATGCTCATGTTCTCGGCCGCCATCGTCCTGCGATACAAGATGAAGAACACCGACCGTCCGTTCCGTCTGGGCAAGGGCAACGGGCTGATGTGGTTCCTCGGCTGTCTGGGTTTCTGCGGCGCCCTGCTGGCGTTCGTACTGAGCTTCGTGCCGCCCAGCCAGATCTCGACCGGAAGCAACACCGTATGGTTCTCGGTGCTGATTATCGGCTGCGTGGTGGTCGTAGGCGCGCCGTTCGTCATCTATGCACTGCGCAAACCCTCGTGGAAAGACCCGCAGGCAGCTGCCGAATTCGCGCCGTTCCATTGGGAAACGCAGCCCGTCGCAGCGGCTCCGGTGCATACGAACACTCCCGAACCGACGGCGAAACCTTCGGAAACGGAACTTCACAACAAATAAATCGATAAACAGATCGGACAATGATTCAAAAAATAGACAACGCTACGGTCCGCGAGGCCGTACAGCAGGCATACGAGCGCTGCAAGAACGAAACGGGCGGCAAGAACGCCGACTATATCCCCTATCTGGCCAACGTGCCGTCGAACCTCTTCGGCATCGCGGCCTGCCTGCCCGACGGCGAAGTGATCGCCGTGGGAGACACCGATTACAAATTCGGCATCGAGTCGGTATCGAAGGTGCCGACGGCGATACTCGCCATGAACCAGTACAGCGCGCAGGAGATGCTCGACAAGATCGGCGCCGACGCGACGGGACTGCCTTTCAACTCGATCATGGCGATCCTGCTGGAGAACGACCACCCCTCGACGCCGCTGGTGAACGCCGGTGCGATCAGCGCCTGCTCGATGGTGAAACCCGTCGGCGACAGCGACGGCAAATGGAAGTCGATCATCGGTTTTATCGAAGGGCTGGCCGGATCGCAGGTCGAAGTGATCGACGAGTTGTACAAATCGGAGACGGCGACCAACTTCAACAACAAGTCGATCGCATGGCTGCTGAAGAATTACAACCGGATTTACGACGATCCCGACATGTCGCTGGACATCTACACGCGCCAGTGTTCGATCGGCGTGACAGCCAAGCAGCTCGCAACGATGGCCGCGACGATCGCCAACGGCGGCGTGAATCCCGTGACCAAGCAGCCGGTATTCAAACCGGAACTGGCGCCGAAGATCGCATCGCTGATGGCGACGGTGGGCTTCTACGAGCACACGGGCGACTGGCTCTTCACGACGGGCCTGCCGGCCAAGACGGGCGTCGGCGGCGGAATCATGGGCGTAGTTCCGGGCGTGATGGGCGTTGCGGCGTTCGCTCCCCCGCTGGACGAAGCCGGCAACTCGGTCAAGGCGCAGAAGGCGCTGGCCTATGTCGCCGGACATCTCAACCTCAACATCTTCGGCACGACGCGCTGCGTGATGGCCGAAAAAGAACCCGCAAAGGCATAGGCCGAGCGGTAATGTACGGCGAAAGGGGCTGCACTTCGGAGTGCAGCCCCTTTTCTATCGGACGGGAATACGCCGTCCGTCAGAATTGATAACGCACCCCGGCGGCAAACGAACCGGAGACGCCCAAGCCGCCTTCGGCATAGGCCGCCAGACGACCGCCGACCTCTATGCCTACGGGCGAGAGTTGGAAAGCGAACTGGGTTCGCGTATCGTCCATTTTAAATCTCTCATCACCAGGAAGCTTTAATCCGGACTCGGTAGTTCCGGTACTCGGACGCCACGAACTTTTGCTTTCCGTTAAGACTTTACCGGGAACATATGCTATTTCAGCTTTCGTGAAAACGATACCAGCTCCCGCACGCGAGTAAAGGGAGACGATCCCCAGCTTCATCCAAGTCCATTTCACATCGGGCATCACGGCCCAATAATGATTTTTAATCGAAAAATAATTATCCGTAATTTTCGAACGGATTTCCCTCACTTGCTGTTCGCTGGAAGCGTATACCGCCTGAACGCCTATGCTGAGATTTTTCAGCAGGCGGAAATTATACCCCATCCTCGCAGCGCCCCACATACCGGTTTCCGATATCTGCCAGTCATACCGTATTACACCTCCTATGCCGTACGAAATATACGGCTTTTCAAACTGCCCCGTCAGCAGGCGGTAATCATCGATCCAGTTGAAAACCGGGGCATACCCGTAAGAGACCGACACTTCATGCCGTTTCATTTTCTGGGAGACGGCCGGCAGCACCGTCAGCGCGGCAACAGCCAGCAAGAGAAATTTTCTGTACATAAGTCAAGCGGGTTAATGTTCTCAAAGATAATAAATTTCGTCGAAAAAAGCACGATCGGCCGCACAAATCATCACCAACCCTCTCGGCTGCATCATCCGTCCGGCAATGCGGCGGCTAGCGGATTCCCAAAAGCGCAAAACGGGTACGGCAGGGCTGACAAGTGACGCATTTCACAGAATAGAAGAATTCTTTGCCCGAACCGTACCCGGTAATATCGGCCTGCGCAGAAAAAAGCAAGGGCGCAGGTGCAAACTCCCCCACTGGTCTCGCGAACCGTTTCTGGAAGTTGTCCTTACGCCCAAGCCGTCCCGGCATAAAGCCGGGACATAGCAAGGGTTTCAGACAATTTTACGCCAGAAGAACCTGCCATATAACATGACAGTCGCGAGTTCGTGGGGCATAAAGGTTGTCTTAACCTTATGGTATGTCGTTACGGCGTCGCCGTATCGTTTCGCAAAGTTAGCATAATTTCTGTATTCGGAGTTTCTGTTTACCGATACAAATATATAAACAATTCCCCAATAAATACCGATCGGTAGTCGATATTTTTCGAGAAAAGCAATTTTTTTGTATGAAATGAGTTTGCCGAGAAAAGATAATCAGTTCCTAAACGACCTTGCCGAGCGATTGAAAGCATTACGCAAGAAGAGAAAATTATCTCAGATGCGTGTTACGATGGATACCGGAATCAATATAGGCCGGGTGGAATCGGGCAAACGAATGCTGTCGGTCTACTCAGTAGCCATTTTATGCAGCTATTACGGCGTTTCAATGGAAGAATTTTTCCGGGGAATCAAACTGACCGCAAATCCGTGGGAATAACCTTTCAAAATAGGTCTTGCTTTCCGACTGCAAGATCATTTTATCCGATCGAATAACAGAATACCACAAATAAAAAAGGGTTCCGCCAATAAGGCGGAACCTTCTTTTACAGTGCCTATCGGGCAGATTACTCCGTTTCTTCGATAACGGCCTTGAACAGCTCGACGTCCTCCAAGGTGGAGTTCATGACGTAGGTGTATGCCTCCGAAATCTTGCCTTCGGCCAGCTTGCAGAAGACCTTCGCCGAATTGACATACTCCTCCGACTCGCCGGCCTGACGCGCCAGCAGGTAGGTGATGATGATATGTCCGGCGGTCTCGACAAGACGGCGGGCGTGGAAATCCTTGAAGCCGCAAAGCTCCTTGTCCCCCGCTTCGACGCGGGCGATCATCTCCGAGAATTTCGCGGTCAGCTCCTTCAGCTTCGCAACGACGGGCTGCATGGGCTGGCTGTATTCGGCGGCAGCGTAACGCTCGATCTGCTCCATGAAGGTGCCTTTGGTCACGGAGTTGATGGCCGCAACGACCTGCAGCTGCGAAGTGCCTTCATAGATATTCATGATGCGCGCGTCGCGGTAGAGACGCTCGCAGGGGTAATCCTTCATGAAGCCCGAACCGCCGTGGATCTGGATGGCGTCGTAGGCCTGCTGATTGGCGTACTCCGACGAGAAGAGCTTGACAAGCGGCGTGAAGCCGTCGGCAAGGCGGTTGTAGAACTTCATCTCCTGACGCTCCTCGCCTTCGAGCGAACGTTCGTGCGCGATATGGCCGTACTGCTTGTAAACCTCGACGAAGCGCGTGGTTTCGTACAACAGCGCGCGGACGCCCTGCAATTTGGCTTTCATGTTGGAGAGCATCTCCGAAACGGCGGCGAAACGGATGATCGGCTTGCCGAACTGCTCGCGCTCGTGGGCGTATTTGAGGGCTTCGCGGTAGGCGGCCTCGCAGAGACCCACCGACTGGGCGCCAATGCCCAGACGGGCGGCGTTCATCAGCGACATCACGTATTTGATAAGGCCCATCTTGCGGTCGCCGACCAGTTGCGCCGGAGCATTGGTGAAGACCAGCTCGCACGTCGGCGATCCCTTGATACCCATCTTGTTCTCGATACGGCGCACCTTGACGCCGCCGTCGCGCTTGTCGTAGACCAGCATCGACAGACCACGGGCGTCGGTCGTGCCCTCTTCGGTGCGGGCCAGCACCAGCGAAACGTCGCCGTCGCCGTTGGTGATGAAACGCTTCACGCCGTTGAGCAGCCACGTCTGCTTCTCCTCGGACCACGTGGCCTTGAGCATCACGGCACCCAGATCCGATCCGGCGTCCGGCTCGGTGAGGTCCATGGCGCAGGTAGCGCCCGCGGAAACCCACGGCAGGAATTTGGCCTTGATCTCCTCCGAAGCGAACTCGTTGAGCGTCTCGGCGCAGTCCTGAAGGCCCCAGATGTTCTCGAAACCGGCGTCGGCGCGCGACACCATTTCGTTGGCCATCACGAAGCAGACCAGCGGGAAGTTAAGACCGTCGTACTTGCGCGGAAGCGTCATGCCGCTCAGGCCCGCATCGACGATCGCCTTCATGTTCCGGACCGTACCCGAAGCGTACTCCACATGGTCGTTCACCACGCGGGGGCCTTCGTGGTCCACGCCCTCGGCATTCGGAGCAATGACCTCGCCGCAGACCTCGCCCGCGATCTCCAGCACGCGGCGGTAGGAGTCCATAGCGTCTTCGAAATCCTGCGGCGCGAAATCGTAGAGGTCCTTTTCGGCGAAACCGCGCTCTTTCAGCTCCACGATCTTGCGCATCATCGGATGCCCAAGGTGGAACTGCAAATCTTTGTTATCTGAAAAGAAATTTGCCATTACTTCGAATTTTGTTTGTAGTACTTAATCATCTTGGGGATTATCTCATTGACGTCGCCCGTGATGGCGTAGTCGGCGATCTTGTTGATCGGGGCTTCGGGATCGGTGTTGATCGAGATGATCATGGCCGAACCGTCCATACCCCGCCGTATGCTGGATCTGACCCGAAATACCGCAGGCGATGTAGAGTTTGGGACGGACCGTAACGCCGGTCTGGCCCACCTGACGGGCATGGTCGGCAAAGCCGGCGTCCACGGCGGCGCGGCTGGCGCCCACCTCGGCGCCCAGCACGTCGGCAAGCTCGAACACCAGATCGAAGTTCTCCTTCGAACCCATGCCGTAACCGCCGGCGACGATGACGCTCGCGCCCTTGATGTCGATCTTGCTCTCCGAAATCTCGCGGTCGAGGATCCGCACCGCCAGATCGGTGTCCTTCACGAACTTCTGCCAGTCGATCTTCTTCACCTCGCCGGCGCCCGGCGTAGCAGCGTACTCGCGGCGCATGACGCCTTCGCGGACGGTAGCCATCTGGGGACGGTTGTCGGGATTGACGATCGTGGCGATGATGTTGCCGCCGAAAGCGGGACGGATCTGGTAAAGCAGGTCCTTATACTCCTTGCCGGTCTTGGCGTCCTTGTGGTCGCCGATCACCAGCTGCGTGCAGTCGGCCGTAAGACCGCTGTAGAGGGCCGACGATACGCGCGGGGCGAAGTCGCGGCCGTTGCAGGTCGCGCCGAACAGCGCGATCTGGGGTTTCTCCTGTTCGATCAGGCCGCACATGACGGCCGTATGGGGCAGCGTGCGGAAAGGTGCGAAGATCTTGTCGTCGGCGACCCAGACGGTGTCGGCGCCGTATTTGGCCAGTTCGGTCTCGATACCTGCAAGATGCTCGCCCAGCACTACGGCTTCGAGCTTCACACCCAGCGTCGTGGCCAGTTCGCGGCCTTTGGTCAGCAGTTCGAGACACACGTCGGCGACCTTGCCGCCCTCGTTCTCGATATATACGAATATATTGTTCATGGATTACTTCTGCGGATTTAACCGAGCGTGTGGCTCGCGATAAGTTCGACCATCAGTGAATTGATATCCTCGTCGGAAGACGTGAGTTTCTTGGCCTCCTTGGCCTGAAACACCACGTTCTCGATCTTCTTGACCTTGGTGGGCGAACCCGCAAGGCCCAGCTGCTGCGGATCGGGATTGACGTCGGCGGCGGCCCACTCGACGATCTGCAGGTACTCCTTCGCGGCGGCGCGCTTGGCGGCCGGCGAGTCGGGAGCTGCGGCGATCTCCGATTTGGCGAGGGCGAATTTGCAGGTCATCACGCGCTTGGCGTTGCGCGGACGGCATTCGGGAGCCGACGCGTTGACCGTAACGACCACCGGAACGGGCGTCTCGACCGTCTCCATGCCGCAGTTCAGGCGGCGTTTGATGACCAGCGAATCCGCTTTGATTTCGGTAATCTCCTCGGCATAGGTCACCTGCGGCAGGCCCAGCTTCTCGGCCACCTGAGGTCCGACCTGCGCCGTATCGCCGTCGATGGCCTGACGGCCCGCGAAGATGATGTCGGGAGCGATCATTTTCAGCGCGCAAGACAGCGCGTACGACGTGGCGAGGGTGTCCGAACCGGCGAACTCGCGGCCCGAAAGCAGATAGCCGCCGTCGGCCCCGCGGAACATGGCATCGCGGATAATGTCGGCGGCGCGCTGCGGACCCATCGTAAGGATATGAACCGTGGAGCCTTCGGTGCGGTCTTTCAGCGCGAGCGCCATTTCGAGCGCATTGAGGTCCTCCGGATTGAAGATGGCCGGCAGCGCCGCGCGGTTGACCGTCCCTTCGGGGGTCATCGCATCCTTACCCACATTGCGGGTATCGGGCACCTGCTTGGCCAATACGACAATTTTAAGTGCTTTTTTCATAAGGTTATAGTTACAAAATTAAATCGGTTTCGTTGTTTCGGACGCCGCGGCAGGCGGAAAACTCCGCGCACGGGGCCGCATATCCGGCCGCAATACGGCATGCGGGATACATTCGGCGCAGCATACGCGGCATGCGACATGCGGCGGCCGAAAGGCTCCCCTACCGGACGATCGTTTCGCCGCGGTCGGGACCGACGGAGATGATCTTCACGGGAACGCCCGTCTCGCGCTCGATGAATTCGACGTACGTCTTGAATGCGACCGGGAAGTCATCGTAGCTCCTGCAGTCGCGCAGGTCGCACTTCCAGCCTTCGAACTCGCGGTAGACGGGTTTCAGGTCGTCGCCGATCTCGTAGGGGAAATGCGCGGTGCGCTCGCCGCCGACCTCGTATTCGGTGGCGACCTTGACGGTCTCGAAGTCGTTCATGACGTCGGACTTCATCATGATGAGCTGCGTCACGCCGTTGATCATGATCGAATATTTCAGCGCGACAAGGTCGAGCCAGCCGCAGCGGCGCTCACGGCCCGTAACGGCGCCGTATTCATGGCCGATACTGCGCATCCGGGCGCCCGTTTCGTCGAACAGCTCCGTAGGGAACGGGCCGCTGCCCACGCGCGTGCAGTAGGCCTTGAAGATGCCGTAGACCTCGCCGATACGGTTCGGGGCGATGCCCAGACCGACGCAGGCGCCGGCGCAGACGGTATTCGAGGAGGTGACGAACGGATACGAACCGAAGTCCACGTCGAGCAGCGTGCCCTGAGCGCCTTCGGCCAGAATGCTCTTGTCCTGAGCCAGACACCCGTTGACGAAATATTCGCTGTCGATGATGTTGAAACGCTTGAGGTATTCGACGGCCTCGAACCACTTCCGTTCCAGCTCCGCAATATCATATTCATAACCCAGACCGCGCAGAATGCTCTCGTGGCGAGCCTTGGCCCGTGCGTAAATCTGCCGGAAATCGGCGCTCAGCACGTCGCCGACGCGCATGCCGTTGCGGCTCACCTTGTCGGTATAGGTCGGACCGATGCCTTTGCCCGTGGTGCCGATCTTGGCGCTGCCCTTGGCCGCTTCGTAAGCCGCATCGAGAATGCGGTGCGTCGGCAGAATCAGGTGGGCTTTCTTCGAAATGCAGAGTTGTTTGGTCAGGTCGTGGCCGCTGGCTGCGAGCGCCTCGGCCTCCTCGCGGAAGAGGACGGCGTCAATGACAACGCCGTTGCCGATGATGTTGGTTTTACCGCCCTGAAATATGCCCGAAGGAATTGAGCGGAGTACGTATTTCTCGCCGTTGAACTCCAACGTGTGACCGGCATTGGGACCGCCCTGAAAACGGGCGACGACCTCGTAGGCAGGCGTCAGCACATCCACGACTTTTCCCTTGCCCTCGTCACCCCATTGCAGGCCGAGGATAACGTCAACTTTTTTCATTGTATCCGGTTGTATTTTTGTGTGCAAAAGACATTTTTTGCATCCAAAGGTACGAATTATTATCCGAAATACCCAATTCGCCGCGGCGACTTTTCAACAATGTATCAGAAATCGGGCACGGAAAAATCATCCCGCAGAGAAAAAACAAAGCACTTGGCGAAATCGGCGGAATAAAATTCGGCGGCTCCGGAGCGGAACGGGCAAATAGACGGACGGGGCAGACGGACAAAGCGGACAGAGCGGACAGAGCGGACGGGGACGAATGAGCGGAGAGACGGAGAGACAAAGCAGGCGGATGGACGAGCAGACAGAACAGATGAACAAGAGACGGAACAGCCGAACGAATGGACAAACGGGCGGATGGACGAGCGGACAGAGCAGGACAGAACAGGACAGAGCAGACAGAGCAGACAGAACAGGACGAACAAGCAGAGAGACGAAGCAGACAGGCAAAGCAGACAGACTGCAGACTCCTCGCACCGCCATTCGGAAGATTCGCAAAACACCGGACTGAATCATGTCGCAGGCGAAAAAAAACGACAATCCCGCCCCGGAGAAACCGGACGGGAGCGAAGACCGGGAGTAGAAACCGGGAGCAGAGCGGACGGGAGTGGATCGGACGGGAGCGGATCGGCCAAAAAGACGATACGGAATCAGCGGACGATTATTTCGGTATGCCCGTCGGCGCTGACGCTCTGCGATGCGCGGCAGTAGACGGTCGTGAGCGGAGGATTGCCGCCCGCGTCGGCCTTAAGCCGGTCCGAGCAGGGCCGCAGGTCGAGCGTCACGAGCCGGTTGCCGCTGCAGTCGAGCAGGCGGAGCGCTCCGGCGGATTTGAGGTCCAGCTGCGTGAGCGCATTGTCCGCGCAGTTCAGCTCCAGAAGAGCGCGCAGGCCGTCCAGATCGAGCGAAGCGATGCGGTTACGGCTGCAATCGAGCGTCTGCAACAGCGTACACTTGCGCAAATCGAGCTGCGTGAGATCGTTGCCGCTGCAGTCGAGCCGTTCGAGCCGCGAGAATTCGCCGATCTCCCACATATGCGCGATGCCGCGGTCAGGGCAGTCCATTTTCAGGACGCGCTGCGCTTCGTAGCGCGAAATGCGTCCGTCGTGGTCGATGTCGAAATGCTCAAGGCAATAAGCCTCGAATGCGGGATCTGCAAAAGTGATGTATACGCGCTTGTTCTTGTCGTCGCGTTCGTCGTCCGCAAGGCCGCAGGCCGCAAGAAGCGCAAACGCGAGGAGAGGAACGAAGCGGGTCATAGGCCTCAGATGTTTACGTCGTCGTCGGAGTCGTCGCCGCCGTCGGAATTGCCGTCGTCCTGAATCTCGTCGGCACCCTTGATCTCGTCGTCGTAGTAGTCCTTGTCGTCGTCCTCCTGCGCATTGTCGTCGATCTTGACGTCGATCTTAACCATGTAGGCGATTTCGTCCGTATCGAACGGTACGGCATAGAAAAAATCTCCGTTGGGCTTGTCCACGCGCATCATCGCTTCGGTGAACCCCAGCGGGTATTTCTGCTTGACGGCCTCCTGCAGTTCGGGGGCCAGATTATGGAAGCTCGTTACGATATGTTTCTTCGTCGTATTCTGTTTAGCCATAATAATGTTTGGAAATTTTCTGCAATTATAAGCAAAATTTACATATCGCGCCACATACTCAATTTTTTTTTGCATTTTTTTTGAATTTGCAGGTAGTTACGAACAAAATACGTACCTTTACGCACGTTATACTTATATTATGATACGCGAGAGAATCGAAGAGCTGCGGCGACAGCTTGAGTACCATAACTTCAGATATTACGTCGAAAACGCCCCCGAAATCTCCGACTTCGAATTCGACGCCATGATGCGCGAACTGCAGGATCTGGAGCGCGCGCATCCCGAAATGGCCGATCCCAACTCACCTTCGGTACGCGTCGGAAGCGACATCACCGCGGAGTTCCGAAGCGTGAAGCACCGGTTTCCGATGCTTTCGCTCGGCAACACCTATTCGCCGGACGAGCTGCACGAGTTCATCGAGCGGATCGAGAAGGAGACGGGTCCCACGGAATTCGTCTGCGAGCTGAAGTTCGACGGCACGGCCATATCGCTCACCTACGAGCATGGCCGGCTGTTGCGCGCCGTGACGCGCGGCGACGGCACGCAGGGCGATGACGTGACGGCCAACGTCCGCACCGTGCGGACAGTGCCCCTCAGGCTCAGGGGCGACGACTGGCCCGACTATTTCGAAATACGCGGCGAGATACTGATGCCCTACGCCTCGTTCGACAAGATCAACGCCGAACGCGAGGCGGCCGGGGAGACGCTTTTCGCCAATCCGCGCAACGCCGCGGCCGGAACGCTCAAGCAGCAGGCTTCGGCGGTGGTCGCGCGGCGCGGTCTGGACTGCACGCTCTACCAGCTGGCGGGCGACGACCTGCCCTTCACGAACCATTGGGAGAGTTTGCAGAAGGCACGCGAATGGGGATTCAAGATTTCGGACCAGATGCGCATATGCCGCAGTGCGGAGGAGATAGACGCCTACATCGCTCATTGGGACGAAGCGCGCAGGGAACTCCCCTTCCCCACCGACGGCGTGGTAATCAAGGTAAACGACTTCGGCGTGCGGCGGCAGCTGGGATTCACGGCCAAGGCCCCGAAATGGGCCGTGGCCTACAAGTTCAAGGCCGAGCAGGCTTTGACGCGGTTGGACAGCGTGGCCTTTCAGGTGGGACGCACGGGAGCCATAACGCCCGTGGCCAACCTCGAACCGGTGCTGCTGGCCGGCACGACGGTACGCCGGGCAACGCTGCACAACGCCGAACAGATGGCCCTGCTGGACATACGTCCGGGCGACATGGTATACGTCGAGAAAGGCGGCGAAATCATTCCCAAGATCACGGGCGTGGAACTTTCGCAGCGGCCGGCAGACAGCAGGCCGTTCGAGTACATCACGGTATGTCCCGAATGCGGCACGCCGCTGGTCAAATACGAAGGCGAGGCGAAGCACTACTGTCCCAATCAGGGCGGATGCCGTCCGCAGATCATCGGACGCATCATCCACTTCATCCGCCGCAAGGCGATGGACATCGAGGGGCTGGGCGAAGAGACCGTCGAGCTGCTTTATGAAAACGGGCTGGTGCGCGACGTGGCCGACCTGTACGACCTGCAGGCTCCGCAGCTGGCGTGTCTGCCGCGGCTGGGCGAGAAGTCGGCCGACAACATCATCCGGAGCATCCGGGGATCGGTCGAAGTGTCCTTCAGGCGCGTGCTGTTCGGGCTGGGAATCCGCTTCGTGGGCGAAACCACGGCCAAATACCTCGCGGAACACTTCCGGTCGCTCGACGCGGTGATGAAAGCCACGCGCGAGGAGTTGACCGAAGCCGACGAAGTGGGCGGACGCATCGCAGACGCGATCATCGAATACTTCGCCGACGAGAAGAACCTCGCCATCATCCGCCGCCTGCGCGACGCGGGCGTGAAGTTCGAAGCCGAAGCGCGCGAACTGGCGTCGGAGTCGCTCGCGGGAAAGAGTTTCGTGATATCGGGCAAATTCTCGAACCACAGCCGCGACGAGCTGAAAGAGCTGATCGAAATACACGGCGGCAGGAACCTCGCGGCCGTATCGGCGAACGTCGATTACATCGTGGCAGGCGAGAATATGGGTCCGGCGAAGCTCAAGAAAGCCGAGAAGCTGGGCGTGAAGATCATCTCCGAAGAGGATTTTATCGCCATGATCGGCAGCGACGAAATACCCGCCGCAAATGCGGCGGAAAAGCGGACGGAAGGAAGCGAGGCGCACAAGGATGCGGCCGAACCGGAGCTGTTTTAGCGGCAGGCGCAACCGGATAGGCCGTCCCCGCCGGTACGAAGAAACGGCGGCGGGAACGGAAGAGACGACAACGGCGGGAACAGAAGAAGCCGCGGCGGCGGAAATGGAAACACGGCAGTGAAGGCAGAAGACGCAATGCCGAAAGAAGGCTAAAACGCAGGGCGGCAAACGAAGACGCTGCGGCAGAAGCAGGAGACACAACAGCGGAAGCAGGAAACGCGGCGGCGGAAGTTGAAAACACAGCAGTGAAGGCAGAAGACGCAATGCCGAAAGAAGGCTAAAACGCAGGGCGGCAAA
>ERZ791914.366-NODE-366-length-46697-cov-44.891343_pt1 | contig 46697 bp, 42 predicted proteins | sample MGYA00510140_ERZ791914 | MGnify/ENA primary metagenome ERZ791914 (study PRJEB30046, sample SAMN00792079) | human gut metagenome | study: EMG produced TPA metagenomics assembly of the A metagenome-wide association study of gut microbiota in type 2... | reverse complement strand
ACCGTAATTCACTATAAAAGAGAATATCTGGTACAACTCTATTATACGAGGGGTTGCCACCGGTTCCACCTCTGCCAAAGCCCTGGTAGAAGCCATGATCAAAGCCAAGCTGATCCCCGCAGACAGCTACGATGCCAAGAATTTCGATCCGTCCACCTGGAAGACCGGCGTCCAGTTCAAACAATACAATGACCATCCAGCCATTTCTGCAGCTCTGAGCGCAGGAGAAGTCGCCGCCCACTGTGTGGACAAATCCATCCTGGCCATCTACCACACTCCGGACCGGACGTTCATTAAGGAAGAATTTGCCCCTCAAGATTACGGCATCGTAACAAGAAAAGGCTCCGACCTTTCTAAAGTGACGGAAGACTTTGTCCAAGCCTGCCTAAAAGACGGGACCATCAAGGAACTGGAGAAGAAATACGGGATTTAAGGAAAACGCAAAAGGGAGTGTGGAACACAGATTTCCACACTCCCTTTGTCTTTGAAAAAATTGCACCTTTGTATGAATCTCTATATCTCAGAGCAAGCCTTCCGGCTTTTTGCCAGCCAAGATGTCCAGGATATTTTGAGCCGCCATACGGGACACATTGATGGCACTTTCGTGCGTCGTCGGCGCATAATGCGGTGTCAGCAGGACATTATCCATTGCAAAAAGCGGGGACGCAGGATCACACGGTTCCTGTGCAGTCACATCAAGCCCTGCCCCGCCCAGTTTTTTCTCCTGGAGGGCCTTGATCAGTGCTTCTTCGTCCACAAGAGGACCTCGGCCGCAGTTGATGAAGATAGCACCCTGCTTCATCATCCCGATTTCGCGGGCACCGATGATATTTTTCGTTTCCTCATTCAGCACTGGATGCAGGGTCAGGACGTCTGCATTTTTAATGACTTCGTCCTTGTTGCTGACGAGTTCCACGCCTTCCGGAACGGATTCCACATATGGATCATAAGCAATCACATGCATACCAAGGCCCATCCCCATCTTAGCCACCCTGCTTCCAATATGGCCAACACCGATGATGCCAAGGGTCTTGCCAAAGATTTCCAGCCCCGGAGCCGTATTCTTCGCAGCAAAACCTTTCTCCTTATAGGCTTTCGTAACGATGGCGAGATTTTTGGCAAGCGCCATCATCAAGGCAATCGTGTGTTCCGCCACGGACTGGCTGTTGGCACCGGGGGTTACTGTAATAGCAATGCCGTGGGTCTTGCACCAGTCCACGGGGATATTGTCATACCCCACACCATGTTTGCTCACAACTTTTAGATTGACCGCTTTTTCCAGCATGGGAATCGGCAGTTCATAGATCCGGACGACCACTGCATCAGCCGTCAGCATTTCTTTTTCGATGATTTCCTCGTTGCGGTCAGCCATAACGACCTCGATGCCGGCTTTTTTCAGCATCTCAGGACCAATAGGGTCTACATTTTCCGTATACAAGACTTTTGCCATATTGACCATTCTCCTTTATTTTTCACATTTTAATTCTTGTCAAGCCTGACGCATGATTACGTGTTCACCAAAGAGCAAACATCCAATCGTCACAATGAGTCCGATTCCGACAGGGATCCACTGATTTTGGACGGCTACAAAAGGCATCACCGCAGCCAAAGTCGAAGTAATCGGGGTAAACACGCCGAGAGCAACACCAAACCCCTCCCAGCTCGTTGATTTGTGATCAGCATCGACACAGCGGGCCAAGGCAAGACCGGAAGGTGTAGATCCATGACCCTGGCCAAAGGCCATCAGGCAAAGTTCGAACCAATCATGCTTCATCCAACGGCGCAGCAAAGTCACACAGATAAAAAGCATGAGCACAATGATACAAACCATATGGATCAAAAGGGGTGCCAAAAACGATGCAAACAACTTCAAATTCAGCGTTGCCGTAGCCGAGCAGACACAAATATCCAGGGCCACGCCGGAAATGGTATTGACGGATGCCATATCCGCATATTTATCCGTACCAGTTTTGCGCATGAAAGCCCACAGGATGATGGCACCGATGATTCCGTGCAGGAGGGCTGGTATCATCTTCATGACAGAAGCAAAAGCCGGAATAGGCACTTTGGCCAGTGATTTAAAAAGGGCTCCTCCAATGAACATGCTGAGCAGGATGAACCCCAGCTGCAAAGCCAAACCATTGATAGATTCAGAAGTCACAGAAGCAAATCCCAGTGGTTTCCGTTTTTCAGCAGGCAGAAGGATGGTCGGGGCGCCCACATTCATTTCTTCCTTAGACATATTGGTTGCCCATCCCTTACGGACACCGTAATTAACAAGAGGGATTCCGGCGACCATGGCAATGATGAGGCCAAACGTTGCCATGATGATGCCCAGGCTGATCATATTCTGGACGCCCAGAGATTCATAGACCGTACCAGCTGTCGTGGCAGCGCCGTGACCGCCCCAATAGGTGTAGACCGTCATGAGACCCCAGCTGTATGGCAGGTCTTTCCAGATTGTCCCCAGACCGATTCCGACGAGACATCCCACGAACATCTGGGCAAAATAGGTGAGCACAATCAGGTTGATGGCACCCAGATAATTTTTCATCTTGGTCCGATTGATGGTTACACCAAAAAGAGCACAAGTGAGGACTATATTGATCATAGGAGTCGGCATACCTCCCCAGGTCTTGGGGAGCTGGACAATACCCAGGACCTGCGGTCCCAAAATCAGTGCAACGGTGCCGCCGATAAGTCCAGCCGGCAGAAAAAGTTTCTGCAGAGGTTTTACCACCTGCAGGAGTATGACACCAATGACCATGAAGACCATGAGCAATGCCAGATCATTTGTCGCAGTCATAAATACTTTACCAGCTGCAATATTCATTTCATTCCCTCCTTATACTATATGTGGTGCGAAATATATTCATTCAGATAAACAAGCATGATCCGTTCTTCATTTTTTCAGGGACTCAGCCACTTTTTCCATCAGGAGTCGGTCCGGATTCTTGCGGTTGATTTTAGAAGTCTCCACGATCAGCTCGTACAGGCTGACACCTTTATCAGCAGCCACTTCCCTGAAAATCGGAACAAAACTGGAATGGCAGCCGGACATCCCCAGGATCAGGTCAAGAGGCTTAACCGGGTTATGGTACCCTTCTTTATCCATGGCCGGCATCAGACGATGGTCGATAAAATCGAGCAGTGTGTAAAGAGGATATTCTAAAGCCTTTCCTTCTCTCTGGAAAGCAGCAATAGCAACTTCGGTCTGGATGTTGCCAGCGCTTCTGGCCATGCCCATCAGTCCACAGTCAATGAAAGAGGCTCCGGCTTTTTCAGCAGCCAGAGCATTGGCTATGGCAAGTCCCATGTTGCTGTGGCCGTGGAAACCGACAGGGATGGATACCGCCTTCACAAGTGCATCCGTATAGGCAGCGGCCTGATCCGGGAACATATATCCTGCCGAATCCATGATTGTGATAGCCTGGACACCAAAGGATTCCAGCATCTTGCTTTCTTCGGCAAGTTCTTCCGGCGTAGAAACATAGGCTTTCATCAGGCTGAAGTTGCATTCCAGACCGGCATTGCGGACCATTTTGACCGCTTTTTCCGCTTTTTTCCCGTCACTGGCATTGATACCCACCCGCAGGAAGGAAAGTCCTTTGGCTTTAGCCAGGGTAATCAGCTCCTCGTCTGCGTTGGCAGCAGCCTGGAACATTCCGATATGGGCTTTTCCTGCAAAAGGAGCCAAGACGTCAAGGTATTCTTCATCAGTGACAGGGGCCTTCTTGCCGCCATGCTTCATATTGCCAAGTCCGGTGCAGTGTCCCATTTCAATTGTATCGATATGGCTTTCAATCAGGCCCTCCAGCATGAGGCCAGTCAGTTCTTTGGAAAAACCGGCGCCTACCACATTCGCTCCATCTCGAAGCGTACAATCCATGATTTTCATATCCATGCCTCCCAGTATATCGATTGAATTATCTAATAATTTTCGCATTTCAAATTTTACACTCTTTTTCTCTCCATTAAAAATAAAATGGTGCACAAGCTAATATTAAAAAATCCAATAATTAAAGTATCCCTGCTCCAGTTTTAATCGCTGGAATCGCTTACTTCCTAAATTTTCGAATTTTCTATTTGTTCTTGTGATTTTTAATTATCAATGCTATCATGTAATATATTAATTCTTTTTATGTTTTTTCGTAGAGGTCATGCGTACTATGGAAAAAGAACTGATTGAAACATTTCTTATCATAGCCAAGGTCAATAATATCAGCAAAGCCTCTAAGATGCTTTATGTATCCCAGGCAACAGTCAGCTACCGGCTCAAATTACTGGAAAAGAAGCTCGGCACGCCTCTGATCCAACGCAGCAAAGGCACCCGCCAAACTTTACTGACCACAAATGGCAGACGGTTTCTCCCTCTTGCCCAGTCATGGCTGGATATGGACAATGCCTTGACAAACTTCGCCCAACATAAAGAATCTCTGGAATTGAAGGTCGGCAGTACGAACAGCATCAATAACTACCTGCTCCGTGCCTTTTTCGTGGCCCTTGGAAGAAATGAAAGAAAGTGGAAAATTACCATCCGGACCACCCATACAGCATCCATTTATGAAGAACTCCGTCTGAATGAAATGGATTTGGGACTCTGCCTGGAGGAAAAACTAGAACCTGGAATCAGTACCAAACTCTTATATTCCGAGCCTTTGCTCATCCTCAGTGCAAACCCCATCCGCAAAAAGAAACTGTTGACACCAAGGGAACTGGATATGGAGAAAATGATCTACATCAATTGCGGCTACAGTTTTCGAAAATGGTATCAGCACTACGTTCCCCTGGGAATCACACCGACTTATTCTGTCGATTCCTACCAGCTCGCCTGGAAACTTATGAAAAATGACTATTGGTTCTTCGCACCGGTCTGTTTTGTAAAAGAGCAATTGGCCAATGGAGAGCAGTGTGCCATTTCTGCCCTGGCTGGTTCGAATCCTACTTACGATGTCTTTTTGGCTGTGGAAAGCAATACAGCGAAACTGCGGCGCTATGAAATAACTCTATTCAAACGCCTCCTGACAACGTACTTCCATGCCACAAAACATTCCGTAGATGCCAAACTGACAGAACTGTTTCCGCAGAAGCAGATTTGGTGAATACAGTCAGGAAAAATGACAATTGGGAAAAGGAAGATGGTAAGCGCTTAAAAATCCAGTGTACAGTCTAAAACAATGGACCCTGCCGGCTATGCCCGACAGGGTCCATTGTTTATTTGCAGATAGGCCGTACCTCCGACAATTGCCCACTGGCAGGGTTGTTACTTGTGCAGCAGCCCTTTTTTATGAGAATAGTCGCAACTATTTAGTTGCAGCCATTCAAACAGGATATTCTTTTTTATGGCAGCCGGATATGATATGGTAAAGCCTGTCAGGATGGGGACAGCTTTTCACACTGTTCCCGCAGCAGACGGGCAAAGGCCGCCGCAAAGGCAGACAGCTTCTTGTTCTTCAGAGCGGCCAGGATCACCTGGTTCCGAGCGGGGAATTCCAAAATCGGGAAGGCATAAAGGGGATTCTCCGGATGCAGCCGATTCTGCTGCCGGATGCTGGGGAGATACATGGACCAGCAGAAACTGGCCCCATAATCCCGGGCACTGAGAAGGATCTGCATATCCAGCTGGGGCAGTTCCATGATGGTGGGAAGCTGCAGCTGGTGTTCTGCCTGCCACCGGTCCAGATAATATCTGGAAATCGAATTGGGCGAATTCAGTATGAAAGGGACCTTGGCAAATTCTTCCAGACGGATTCCTTTCTGAAAGTCTGTCAGACGTTCCGCTGATTTTTCTGAAAAAACAGTCTGCAGCAGATTGCGGGAAATGACCAAGAACAGCCTTTCATCCAGCTGAAACAGGTGGCGGAATTGGATGAGGTCGGCAAAATACCGATCGATGAGCACCAGATCCAGTTCGTTCTCCCGGAGCATCTTCTGCAGGGCATGGGAGGGTGCAGCCACCGGTTCGATCCGCACCTGGGGGTACAGTTCCTTCATGCGGACCAAGAGTTCCGGAAAAACGATGCGGAACCGGCCTTCCGGCGCCCCCACCCGCAGTTTCCCCGTTTTGGCATGGCGGATCTCTTCCAGGCGGATCTGGAGATTTTCTTCAGAAAAAGCCAGCTCCCGCATGGTTTCCAACATGGCCTCTCCGGCTTCCGTAAGCTTCAGCCTGGGCATCCGGGTAAAAAGCGTGATCCGGTACTCCTGTTCCAGGTTCTTGATGTATTTGCTGAGATTCTGATGGGAAACATGGAGTTTTTCAGCAGCGGCAGAAATACTGTCGGACTGACTCAATACGATGAAATAATGAGGATTGGGATTGGAAAACATCTGACTCACCTCTTGACTGCTATTCCTTATACTATAAAAAAGAACGGAGGATTTTGTCAATGGAACGCAGCGTAAGCCCTTACAACGAAAATCTGGCCCCTTCCGGGCCTCTGGTCCTGTGCGATGTCACCCTGCGGGAAGGGGAACAGACGGCCGGGGTCTCCTTTACCCAGGAAGAACGGCTGGGACTGGTCCAACGGCTGGATGAAGCGGGGATCCAGCAGGTACAGCTGTACAACACCTGGCACGGGGATCAGCCCGATGAAAAGGCCCTGGAAATCAATGCAGGCCTGTGTGCCCTGCCCCGCAGACAGATCAAGACGGAAGTCCTGAATTTCAACACAACGGATATGACCCGGCTGAAACAGATGATCGACCTCCAGGCAGAAGCCCATCCGGATGTGATCCACGCCTCCTTTTCCCTGAAAGCAGCCGGGGAAAATGAGCTGTGTGAAAGAGAACGGAAGATCCGGGAAACCGCCGAATACATCGCCGGCAAAAACATCGCCTGCAACATCAGCCTGCTGGATTCCACCCGTTCCGATTCCCGGATCCTCCAGCGCATGATGGGAGCTGCAGCCCGTTCCGGTGCTTCCCGGGTGCGCCTGGCCGATACGGTGGGCGTAGCTTCTCCGGGAGGGATCCAGAACATGTGCCAGTTGGCCTGTCAGTCAGCTGCTTCCCACCCGGTGATCTTGGGGATCCATACCCACAATGATTTCGGTCTGGGACTGGCAGATGCCCTGGCCGGCATCCGTGGCGGTGCCACCCTGATCGATGGTTCCGTCAACGGACTGGGCGAACGCTGCGGCAATGCCTCCCTCATCGAAATCATCATGACCTTGGAAGGCCTCTACGGCATCTCCACCGGCGTCCAACTGTCCAAACTGCTGGAGCTGTCCCACTACGTGGCGGAGATTTCCGGCATCCCAGTACCCTCCAATGCGCCCTTTGTAGGGAAATATGCTTTTTCCGACAGCCTGGCGGCCCATATCGCCCTGTCCCTCCAGGACCCCTTTGCAGTAGAGGGGATCCGTCCGGAGACCTTCGGAGGCCGGCGCCTGGCTTTTCTCTCCAAGAACATCACGGAAGACGTCCTTCAGCTCCTGGCAAAAAAGCAGCATCTTTCCCTGTCAAAAGAAGAACTCCCCTGCCTGTATGCAATGATCTGTCAGCTCTCCGCCCCGGGGACGGGGACCGTCCTGACGGAAGACGATCTGCCCAGGCTGGCCGCCGCCATCAAAGAATAGGCATCAAACCCAGCAAGAATTTCGGCCAGGAATCCGTTGCCTCCGCCGTTTCCCTGCTGTATCCACTGGCCATCCCCTATGTAGTCCTGGGACCCCTGCTGTCCGTCAAACTGCCAGCCTGGCAGATCTGGGTCGGAAGCTTCATCATCTGGTTGGGCTTCTACATCACCGCCCGCCGGAACTTCTGGCACAGTGACCGGAAATTCTCCGATATCCTCTCCGCCAAAAGCAAAAAGCCTTGTGCCCGGTAAAATGAATAAAAGCTGTGAACACGGCTGTACATGGTTTGTCAGCAGCGTTCACAGCTTCTTTGATTTTTTCCTACTTATAAAGAAGTTTTACCTTTATTCTATCGTCCCTCAGCCAAACGTCTTAGCCGCATATTCCTGCAGTTCAGCCCGGAAATCCGGATGTGCCACAGCAATCATGGCCTGGGCCCGTTCCTTCAACGACAGCCCTGTCAGATGAGCCACCCCGTATTCCGTGGCCACGTTCTGGATTAGGGCACGGGGCCCGGAAATGGCGCTGCCGGCAGCAATGGCTGGGACGATATTGGAATGACGCACGCCCTTCTTGTCCACCCGGGAGGACTCGATGCAGATATATCCTGCGCCGCCCCGGGACAGGAATGCCCCTTCCAGGAAATCCAACTGCCCTCCTACACCGGAAAGCTGCCGAGTCCCCACAGATTCTGCATTTTCCTGACCCATCAGGTCCAGCTGCACCCCACCATTGATACTGATATAATTGGATATCTTTTCAATCACCCGGGGATTGTGGACGTAGTCTAGTTCAGCCGGGTAAAAAAGTTGAGGATTCTCCTGGAGCCAATCATACAGTTCCTGTGAACCGCTGGCCAGATTCCAGGTATTCAGCCTTGTTTTCACTTCCTTTTTGGCGTTGGTCAGCTTGCCTGCTTTGTACAGAGCCAAGAAGGCATCGCTGATGGTCCCTGTATGGCATCCTAGGTCTTCCCGGTCCGACTGGGCCAGCATCTGGGCAATGGTGAAAGGAATGGTCCCAACCCCCAGCGAAAGGGTGGCTCCATTGGGGATCTCTGCCACTACATTCCTAGCGATCTGCAGGTCTGCCTCCGATGGAGTCCGATAACTGGACGTGCACAAAGGTCCATGCTGCCCTTCCATGATGATATCTGCTTCATCCAGGGAAACCCGATGAGAACCATCCACCCCCTGGAGGCAAGGCATGTTTTCATTCACTTCAAAAATGACAATGCGGGCTTTTTCCATAATGGTTTTCCAGCAGAAATTGGCGAGGCCCAATCCGCAATACCCCTCTTCATCCGGTTTGGATACGGGAACGACTGCCACATCCACCCGGAGATAATCCCGATACATTTCCGGCAGCAGGCGCAGGAGCATGGGAACGAACTGGAGCCGTCCCGCCGTGAACATTTTCCGTTCATACCCGCCCAGATGCCAGCTGTAATACTGGAAATGCTTCCTGTCCGGGTCACAGTCGATGGTATGGATAATAGGACGATAGACCAGCCCGCCCCGGATCTTCACATCCTGAAGTTCATCCCGGCGGGCAGCAAGGGCTTCATCGAACAGTTCCGGAAAACCATTGCCAAAGCCAAAATCCACCCAATCCCCGCTTTTCACAACTTTTGCAGCTTCTGCCGGTGATTTGATTTTATTCCGATATTTTTCCAGCATAGTATTTTCTCCTTCTTTTTTCACTTTTATCATGATACCACAACACCGGAACCCCCATGGCAAAGGGGCTCCGGCATCAGTAAGAGGGGCTTATGTCTCCTATTTTAAGAGATAGTTTCCTGTTTTTCATTTGGTGAGACGGAAGGAAAAGCCACCAAAATTCCTGTCCAGATAGACATAGATGACTTTTCCTTCTGCCGGGCAGACCCGCCATGGACATTTCCACATCAGGAGTTTAGAGGGCAATCGTACCATGTTTTCCCCGGATGCTGTCCTTTATCACCTCAAACATATTGGAAACAAAAATGTGTGTGCAGCATTCTCGTTTCCTGATGTAAGTCAAACAAACTGCATAAGAGGGCTACCAGCTGTTTGACCTTTTTCATTTTCCCAATTGATGCCTGTATTCTTCAATCCAAAAAATTTCTTCTCTGTCATAGGATAACATCCTTGTATAAAGAGAATATTGCTAAAAGAAAATCTTCTTCTCTTCCTATTTTATTTGAAGGACAGCACCTTTATCAGCAGAAGAAACCAAAGCTGCATATTTTTTCAAAAGAGGCGATGTCTCTTTTTTTACTGGTTTGAAATGCTTCTTCCGTTCTGCCAATTCGGCATCAGAAACATCCATGGTCAAGCTCCGATTGGGGATATCGATATGAATCATATCACCATCTTCCACCAGGCCAATAGGTCCGCCCGCTGCTGCTTCCGGAGAAACGTGGCCGATGCAGGGTCCCCGGGTAGATCCGGAAAAGCGCCCGTCCGTAACCAGAGCCGTGCTTTCGTCCATACCCCGGCCCACCAAGAGGGCGGTGACCAGAAACATTTCCCGCATCCCTGGCCCGCCTTTGGGGCCTTCATACCGAAGGACGATTACCGTCCCTGGCTGGATTTCCCCAGCTTCGATGGCTTTCATGGAATCTTCCATACTGTCGAACACCCGGGCGGTACCGGTGAACACATGCATGCTGGGCTTTACGCCACTGGCCTTCACCACAGCTCCGTCAGGAGCCAGGTTCCCCCGCAGGATGGCAATGCCCCCTTCTTTATTCTTGGGCTGGCTCCGGGGGAAAATTACATCGTTTTCCACCAGAGGCTGGGCGGCAATGTTTTCCTTCAGGGTATGGCCGGTGACGGTGATATGGTCATCCAGCTTGTCTTCGATGGCTTTCAGCACCGCCGGCACACCGCCGTTGGCGTGGAGCACATCCACTGCATACTGACCAGAAGGACGCAGATTACACAGATAAGGAACTTTCCGGCTAATCCGGTCGAAATCTTCCAGGGTCAGCTCCACATGGGCTTCATGGGCAATAGCCATCAGATGGAGCACCGAGTTGGTGGATGCCCCCATGGCCATCACCGCCCTCACCGCATCCAAGAGAGCCGTACGGGTCAGGATGTCCTGGGTAGTGATGTCTTCCTTCACCATAGCCACGATCCGTTTACCGCTGGCCCGGGCCAGTCTCCGTTTTTCCGAAGACACCGCCGGAGAAGTACCCATCCGGGGCAAAGTCAGCCCCAGAACTTCCGCCAGACAGCTCATGGTATTAGCCGTTCCCATCATGGAACAGGATCCTACCGTGGGCAGGGAAGCCATTTCCATCTTCCGCAGTTCTTCATAGCTCATTTTACCCACCTGATACTGGCCCACGAACTCCCGCAAATTGCTCAGGCAGATGTTGGTGTAGCCGTCACAATTGCCGGACAGCATGGGACCGCCGGTGACGATGATAGCGGGGATTTTCATCCTGGCAGCTGCCAGGATCATCCCAGGTACAATCTTGTCACAGGAAGCCAGCATCACTACTGCATCCAGCTGGTTCCCTTCCACCACCGCTTCCACGGAGTCAGCAATGATTTCCCGGCTGGGCAGGGAATAGCGCATGCCGCTGTGGCCCTGGCATAGACCGTCGCACAGAGCGATGGTGTCGAATTCCCGGGGGATGCCCCCTGCCTCCAGGATGCCGTCGCTCACATCCCGGGCTAGCTCCCGCAGATGAATATGGCCTGGTACCAGTTCACTAAAAGAATTGGCGATCCCGATGATGGGTTTCCGGAAGTCATCTTCTTCCAGACCCATGCTGTATAGGAGGGCCCGATTGCCGCTTCGGCCTACTCCGTTGACCATGATTCCGCTGCGTTCATTCTTGTAAAACAACTTTTGCTCACTCATCCGTTGTTCTCCTTACCCAGTGAAGGGGCAAAAGCAAAATCAGCGGTTCTGCCGTTTTCACAACTCCATTCCCTTGTCAAAGCCCTTTTGATTGCTTTGGATGACTTTTTCTTTCCCGGCAAACCGATCCGCAAACGCTTTCCGTACACCTTCCGCTTTCAGGATCCCCGTTTTCTTGATGATGGCCCCTACTGCCACCGCATTTTCACTCTGCAGGCTGCCCAACTCCACAGCCGTACTCCGGAAGGGATAGCCCAGATGTTTTCCCTTTGCACCCTCTTTGGGCTTTACTTCATCCGTATCATAGAAAATCAGGGTATCATCCTTGAATTTATCCACATACCGGTCGTAGGCTACCTGTGCCAGACACAGGATGATGTCCGGTTCTTCCACATTGGGATATCCAATCAGCGTATCGCTCAGGATCACATCGGCTTTGGTAAATGTACCGCGGGCTTCTGATCCATAAGCCGCCGTCATCACAGCATTCATATTGTCTTCATAGAGGGATGCTGCAATCCCTAAGATTTCACCTGCAGAAACAACACCCTGGCCGCCAACACCTGACAAAACGATTCCTTTTCTCATGCTTATCCCTCGATTCTGTGCGCATCGATGATTTTTTTGTAATCCGTATAATAGTCATCCCGAGGTTCATTCTTCAGGCACCCCACTACCAGTTTGCCCTTTAGCTCTTCCTCGCTCATCTTAGCTGCCTGCTCTACCGTTACACTCTGTTCATTCATCAGCTTCATCATCCGGGAGGCTTCTCCCAATTTATTGAACTTCCCATAATGAGTAGGGCAGGCACTCATGACTTCCACCAGTGCAAAGCCCTTTACCTGCATGGCTTCTTTCATCAGTTTCCGCATCATCACCGGATTGTAGGGCGTAGCTCTCCCCACATAAGAAGCGCCGGCAGCAATGGCCAGTTTGCACACATCGAAGTTTTCTTCGATATGGCCATAAGGAGAAGTCTGGGTGATGCTGTGGGTCGGCGTGGTGCTGGAATACTGGCCCCCAGTCTGCCCATAGTTGTAGTTGTTGGAAATGATGGCCGTCACATTGATGTTCCGGCGTGCCGCATGGATCAGATGGTTGCCGCCGATGGTGGCTCCATCCCCATCCCCCATGGTGCACAGCACATGGAGATTGGGATTCCCCAAAGCCACCCCAGTGGCCGCTGCCAGAGCCCGTCCGTGGGTCACGTGCATACAATTGATATCCAGATAATCATCTACACGGCCGAAGCAGCCGATGCCGCTGACCAGGCAGATATCGTGTTTATCCCATCCCAGATCGGCCAGGGTTGCTGCGATGGATTGGAGCACGATCCCGTGGCTGCAGCCTGCACACCAAGTATGAGGTAATTTATAATACAGCATGTAGTCCTTGTATGATTTCATTTTGCACTCTCCTCATAAACATCAACAATCTGCTTCGGGGTAATCAGGAGTCCATCCGTCCGGTTGGCCTGCAGCACATTACAGCCGTAATCATTGTATTTCCGGACTTCTCCTGCCAACTGTCCCATATTCAGTTCAACGACGATGGCGGTCTTGGCCTGCTTCAAAGCCTCCCGGATCGCTTTTTCCGGCATGGGCCATACGGTGACCAGCTGCAGGAGCCCAGCCTTGATGCCTTTTTCCCGGAGGGTTTCAATGGCATTCAAAGAAGGTCTCACAGAACAGCCAAAAGAAATCAGGACGACTTCTGCATCTTCCATCTGGTAACGGCGCACGATATCAATGTCATCCGCATGTTTTTCGATTTTATCCATCAGGAAATGGGTCACCCGGTTGATATTTTCCGGAGTGGGACGGAATTCGCCCTTTTCATCGTGAGTGGAACCAGTTGTCCGCATGAGCAGATTCGGATCCCCAACAGGAACCATAGGAGCCACTTCCGTGCTGCTGTAATCGTACGGATGGAATTCCGCCTGATCCTTGGTTTCCGGTCTCTTCCGATTGATGATTTCATCCGGTTCCGGTTCTTTCATGACCAACGTTTCCCGCAGATGGCCGATGACTTCATCTGCCAGGAAGATGACCGGAGTCCGATATTTTTCAGCCAGGTTGAAGGCCTTAATGGACAAATCATAGCAGTCCTGCACAGAAGAAGGGCTGATGACGATGATGCTGTGGTCTCCATGGGTACCATATCTGGCCTGCATCAGATCTCCCTGGGCCGGTTTCGTTGCCGCGCCAGTGGAAGGGCCGCTTCTCTGCACATCATAGAGGACACAGGGCAGTTCAGACATGATTGCCAGTCCCAAGTTTTCCTGCATCAGAGAAAACCCCGGCCCGCTGGTTGCCGTAAAAGCTTTTTTCCCTGCAAGGGAAGCTCCGCATAACGCTGCCATGGAGCTGAGTTCATCTTCCATCTGGATATAGATTCCGCCATGTTTGGGCAGTTCGGCTGCAGCTCCTTTTGCGACTTCTGAGCTGGGTGAAATCGGATAACCTGCAAAGAACCGTGCTCCGGCAGCAATAGCTCCGGCAACCATTGCGGTATTCCCTTCCATAAACTGTTTCTTGATCTTAGCCATCATTGAACCTCCACTTCTACCGCAAAGTCAGGGCAGCGCATTGCGCATAACTTACAGCCGATACAATCATCCGGCCGTGCCACTACAGGATAGGATCCTACTTTCTGCTCCAATACATGTTTCGGACACAGTGCCGAACAGATTCCGCATTGTTTACAGAACTTTTCATTAATGTGCACCGTAAATTTCTTACCCATTGTCAAGCCTCCTATGTAGATTTATACAGAGAAATTGCAAACCAATATTGATCATCCCATTTTATGGGGATGATTGATGATATAGAGAGGTTGTTTCCCGTGGAGCAAATCATCAATGGCATGGACACAATTCATAGCCACAGCCTGGACCGCTTCTTTGCTTAGAGCCGCTGTGTGCGGACAGCCAATAAAGTTGGGAAGTGAAAGAAGAGGTAAATCAGGAGATGGCGGCTCTGTTTCGAACACATCTGTACCGGCGGCCGCAATCCGCTGTTCCTTTAACATGAGATACAGATCTTTTTCATCCCAAATAGGCCCTCTTGCTGCATTCAAAAGCACGGCTGTCGGCTTCATATAAGACATGGTCTTCTGATTGAGCATATGATGAGTATCCTTTGTCAGAGGCACATGGATCGAAGCCACATCGACCTGGGGCAAAATATCTTCCAAACGATTGACAAAAGTTACCCATTCAGGGAATTTTTTCCTGTCAGCGTAATTATCGTAAGCAAGGACTTTCATCTGAAATCCGAAATGAGCGATCTTCGCCACTTCAAAACCAATAGCACCAATCCCCAAGATGCCAATCGTCTTATTTTTGGCCTCGTAGGTCGGTATCACATCACGACTTTTCCAGTTGCCCTCTTTCAATGCCTGATAAAGCGGAACTACTTGTTTCAAACAACAGAGCATTAGCGTAATCGTCTGCTCCGCTACCGAATAAATATTGCAATTACGTGCCAGGGTTACCGTGACTCCCTGTTCATCAGCCGCTGCCAAATCAATATTGTCATAGCCAATCCCATAACGTGCTATTATTTTCAAATTCTTACCTGCACGGATGACATCCGATGTATATTTTTCTGTCCGGGCGATGACTGCATCAACCTCACTAATAGCTTTTTTCAAAGACTCCGGATCAGTATCTTGCTGAATCACCAGTTCATAATTTCTGTCTTCAAGGAACTTTCGAGCAATTGGATCAAGTGCTTTGGGTATCAACACTTTGTACACAGCAGGACACCCCGCTTTCTAATTGAAATAAAAGGATATAAGCAGTAAGTCTAAAAGAAGAGATGAGCACTTTCAATCCTGTAAGGGTTCAATGGATCAGGGGATGGAACAACTCTCAGGTAGAATTGTTTTCATATCCGAAAGTGCTCATTCTTATCATAGTTGCAGATGGATCAAAACGTCTTTTTCTGGAATTATTTATGATTGACGAACCGATCCATTCGACTCAAGCCCTCTTCCAGGTTTTGATCACTGGTTGCATAAGAAATGCGGATATAATCTTTGCACCAGTCACCCAGTTTTGTTCCTGGAACAGTCGCTACATAAAATTCATTTAACAATTTGGAAGCAAATTCATCCCCATCCATGCCCGTCTGGCTGACATTCACAAAGATATAGAATGCACCTTCCGGTACGATATAGGTCAATTTGCCAATCTTATCCAACCCTGCCATAACCAGCTTGCGGCGATGGTCGAATACTTGGACCATTTTTTTCACTTCCGAAACTGTTTCCGGTGAATTCATGGCTGCTGCCAGCCCATATTGGATAAAAGTGGGCGAGCAGGTCGTAGCATATTGATGGACTTTCAAGATATTGGAAATGACTCGGCTGTCAGCAGCCACATAGCCAACCCGCCATCCAGTCATTGCATACGTTTTGGAAAATCCATTCATCGTGATGGTCCGGATCTTCATATCAGGGAAAGAGGCAATAGAACGGCATACCACTCCATCGTACAGGATTTCATTGTACATTTCATCCGTAAATACAAGGAGGTTGTATTGAACCGCAATTTTGGCAATTTCCTCCAATACTTCTTCCTTAAAGACGATTCCCAAAGGATTGGATGGATTGTTCAATACAATCATCCGGGTACGTTCAGTGATTCTAGCTTTCACTGCAGCCGGATCGATTTGGAAGCCGTTTTCTTCCTTTAACGGAATACCGACCATTTTAGCTCCGCACAAATGAATCAGGTTTTCATAATTCATAAATGCCGGAGTGAAGACAATCACTTCATCTCCTGGATTTAAAACCGCCAGGAAAGCATCATTGATGACTTCTGCGCCCCCTGAAGTGACCAATATTTCAGTTTCCGGATCATATTCAAGGCCATTATTTTCCTTCAGTTTTTGTGCAATGCACTGCCGAAGTTCAAGCAGTCCCCGATTGGATGCATAATGGGTTTTGTTTTCTTTGATAGCCTGGATTGTTGCTGCCTTGATTGGTTCAGGGGTATTGAAATCTGGTTCGCCGATAGAAAACTTAATGACAGGATGTCCTTCTTTGGCAAGGGCGTTGGCTTTTTCTCCCACTTGCCGAATTGGGGAAAAATAGACCTGTTCAAGACGATCGGCACCCTTTAAAAACCATTCTTTCTCCATATTTTGCACCTCTTTTGCTTCCTGGAAAGATAGCAGCGTCATCAAAAAACCTATAACGCTGCTATCTTTGACTAATTTTCCGTTATTTGATTCCTTTCTTGAATACATCAGAATACTTCATATACAGATCATCTTCAGCCTTTAAGGTCTTGATGGTTTCTTCTGTATCCTGATAGAACGGTTTTGCACTGTACCCCGCCATGATATCTTTTGCGTAGTCCGGGTTTTCTTTAATGACTTTGCCCACTGCTTTGCTCAGCTTGGCAATGATGGCCGGATCCGTTCCTTTGGGAGCTAGGATGTTATAAGTCATGTCATAAGAGAGGTCCACACCCTGTTCTTTGGCCGTAGGAATATCCGGGAATGCTTCAGAACGAGTGGGTGCCAAGCAGGCCAAGATCTTCAAAGACCCGTTCCCCGTCTTGAGCAGATACTGTTTGATAACCCCCATGGTATGGGTAGAAACATCAATGTGTTTCCCTAACAGAGAAGCCACCCGTACAGAAGAGCTGCCGCCGTTCACAACATTGAATTTAGCACCCAGCTCCTGCAGTTTCACAGCTACATAATAGGAAGTTGCCCCTGTGTTGGCAGCCAGTTTGACTTCATTAGGATGTTCCTGGGTATATTTGATTAATTCTGCCAAAGTATTGACAGGAAAATCACTGCGTACGACCACATATTCGCCCGTATTCTTGCCCATCATGGCAACAGGAGAAAATGCATCATAACCGAAATTGGCAATCCCGCAGGAATGGTTCAATGCCAATGCTGTATCGAAGCAAAGGAAGGTAGATCCGTCCGGTTTGGAATCTTTCACTTTATTAGATGCAACGGATCCGCCACTGCCAACGGTATTGACCACATTGACCGTCTGCCCCAATTCCTTGCTTAGATATTTAGACAATGTACGAGTAAAGAAGTCCGTATCGCCGCCAGCACTCCAAGGAACCACAAAGGTAATCGGTTTTGTCGGCCATTTTACATCTTTTTTGGCAGTAGATTTATTGCCACCGCCACAGCCTGCCAGGGTCACTGCCAACACTGCTGTCAACATGGTCGTTACAAGTTTCTTTCCGAAATGCATTGTAATCCTCCTCTCACTTTATAAAACAAGGGTTAACGCCAAACAGCCTTTCGATACTTTTTAAACAGACTTTTTCTGAGCATCCTTTTTCCGGCTCCGATATACCACATACAAATTGATTACGATGGAAACCGCTGCAAGGACAAGGAATGTGCAGGACATGGGCCGAGTGAAAAACACGGAATAATCTCCCATAGAATAGGACAACGAACTCCGCAGATTTAATTCCATGATGTTCCCCAGTACAAACCCCAAAATCAGCGGAGTCATCGGATACTTTCCTTTTTCCAGGAGATAGCCTACAAATCCAAAGAAAAGCAGGCTGTAGCAGTCGAACAACTGGTTGTTGATACCATAGGCCCCTACAGTGCAAAGAACAAAGACCAGCGGAAGCAACAGGTATCCAGGAATTTTCAGGATGCGGACAAATCCTCTCAAGCCAAAGAACATAATCCCCAGCATGAAGAAAGAAGCCAATGCCATCGCTGCATAGATGGCATACACAACCTGGCCATTCTGTTCAAAAATCAGAGGACCGGGCTGCACGCCCTTCATAATCAAAGCCCCCAGCAACAGAGCAGAAGTAGAATCGCCAGGAATCCCTAACGTCAGCAGCGGGATGATTGTACCGCCGATGGTTGCGTTATTGGCCGTTTCTGAAGCAACAATACCATCAATAATCCCAGTTCCGAATTTTTCAGGGTGTTTCGACTGGCTTTTGGCAATGGAATAAGACAGCATATTGGAAGTTCCACTGCCGATACCTGGCAAAATCCCCAGCAAAATCCCAATAAAAGAAGAACGGAACATATTGACGATTTGAGATTTGAATTCTGCAAAAGAGAACCCAAATCCATGAATTGTAAAATCTGTTAGAATCGTTCCTTGATTCTGTTTTTTTGCATGAGCCGTTTCTGCAGCCAAGATGATTTCAGAGATGGCAAAGACACCTACCAGCACCGTCAGGATATCGAAGCCATTATTCAGGTTCGGATTGCCAAAAGTATATCTTTCCACACTGTCCACCGGTGCCAGTCCAACCGTTGCAAAAACCAGTCCAAGAACACCCGTCATGATTCCTTTGACCAAATTCTGGCTGGAAAGCGTTATGATCAGGGTTAAAGAGAAAATCGTAATGGAGAAATATTCAAAGGGCCCGAACTTAATGGCAATGCTGGCCAATGGAGGAGAAATCAACACCAGCGCCAGGAGGCTGATCATGGTTCCCAAGAAAGAGAATACAATCCCAACTCCCAAAGCCTTTCCTGCCAGCCCTTTTTTAGCCAATGGATGTCCATCCAGACAAGTTGCAATGGATGCCGGTGTTCCTGGAATGTTCAGTAGAATGGCAGAAATAAGTCCTCCGGAAATTCCGCCAATATACAACGCCGTAAGAACCGAAATCCCCTGTGTAGCCGCCATATTATACGTAACTGGCAGAAACATGGCAATGGCCATGGTCGCCGTCAATCCAGGGATACATCCAAAAACGATTCCTACCAAAGTTCCAATGAATACCCAAATGATACAAATGGGATTCATCAAAACTGAAGCCAACCCTTCAGCAATCATATTCGGCACCTCCTTTTTCTAAGCTAAAAAACTAAAATCCCATCAGGCAAAGTCAGCCCAAAACCTTGTACAAAGATTAAGTAAACAACTACAGAAAATGCTACGGAAATGGCAACCACTTTCATTAGTTTCTTCCCAGAACGCTGCTCTTTTGTCGACAGCAGCATGGTCATGCAGGTAATGAAAAGTGCCGACATAATGATGAACCCTACGGAATCTAATAAAGCTACATAAATTATCAGTAAAAGGAAACTGGTAATGAAAGAGAAGATTTGTTCTGCAACCGTGAGCCCGCTTCCCTCATCAGCTTCCGTTTCTCCCTTTTTAATGTGATACACTCCCTGCAGGACTTGGATGGCACTGAGAATCATTAAAATGATTCCGTAGACTTTTGGCATAAACTGTGAATCTACCATACCACTGCCAGCCGCAAACTGACGGATACCAAATGCCATATTGTAGTAAACTGCAGCAAAGATAAAAAATAGGCATCCACCTATGACATCCCGGTATTTTGCCATAATGATACTTTCCCTCCTTTTTCCGTATGATTATGGAGATATTTGTTGGTCAATTGTTTTCGCAACCACTACAAATTGATTTTCGAATTGAAATCAATAAATTTGATTCCTTCCCGGATATTTTTGATGATTGCCTTTTCTGCCCCCTCAGAATCTCTTTTCGCTATACAATCCAAAATTTCCTGATGTTCCGCCTGTCTCCGTAAAATACCTTTATAGTCCTGGATATTTACCCTCCTTCTGATAGCAGAATCTATGATCTGCAAATTTTTCCCCAAATTCTGTACCATAACAAAACCGGCCGCATCGCGAATTAACTGATGGAATCTTTCATTCACCTCACTTAGTTTTTCGATTTCGCCATGCCCCTCGATAATTTTCTGTGCTTCATCCAAATACCTCTGCATTGCAGCAATCTGGGCTTCCGTTGCATTCCTTGCGGCAAAATATGCTGCAACACCATCAATGGCACTGCGCAAATAAGTAAACTGCACAACGGTTAAGTCCAGATTCTCAACCACAAAAGTCCCTTTGCGTTGGATTGTCACAATCAGTCCTTCACTTTGTAAAACACGGAAAGCCTCTTTCACAGGCGTGGTGCTTACTTTTAAGTCTGTACTGATTTGTCTTTCACTGATTTTATCCCCGCTTTTCAATTCCCCGCTCAGAATCATTTGACGGATGATGTCCGTGACCTGATCACGGAGAGAAGCTGCCTGGACAATCAATTTATTATCTTTCATAATTTCGGGCTCCTTTTCAGGGTCTGGATTCTGGTATCTGGTATACCAGTTATTGGGTCTAAAAAAAGTCCCACCCTTATTCAAATAATAAACTGAGACAGCTAAAAAAGAAAGCGGGAATTTGTTATTTTTGTGGTGTCTGGTATCTGATATATCAGATACCAGACAAATCTTTGTGCTTCTATAATATAACTATCTATTTAAAAATGTCAATAAAGTTTTCTGTATTCTTTAAGTATTTTGTATTCAATCCGGTTTTTTGTTCATTCTTTACAGTTATATGAAGCTAGTCTTTACCGATATTTTGCCGCATTTCTTGATTCTTTTCTGCTATTGAAACCAGCTGTGAAAAACATCTTCCTACAGCTGATTTCAATAGCACAATGTATCATTGAATTATCCCTACTCTGTAGTAGTATCCCACTATTCACATATTGTTTCTACTCATATCTTAAATTCCAGGGAGAAAAGTTAATCTGGACAATACACACAGTACAATGAATCCCACGATGCAGGCGATCAAGTTCCCGCCAGTATGAGCAATAAAAGTTTCTTTCATAGTCCAACCCATTAAATTCCTTTACTTCCCAAAAAGCTCCATCCGTTGGCAGACAGATACCCAATCCGCCCAAACAAATAGCCAGGCCGACAATAATAGGATTACCGCCTGTGGTCGACATCATGGGTGCAATCAAAGAGGCGGTAGTGACCAGCGCCGTAGCAGAAGACCCCAGCGCCGCTTTTAGAAGGACGGACATGACAAAAGCCATCAGGAAAAGAGGAATATGAGCTGCAGAAATCATAGCTCCCAATACTTTACCGATGCCAGAAGCACTGATAATTGCACCATAAGATCCGGATGCCGCCAAGATAAAGAAAATATCTCCCACATCATTCAAGCTGCTTCCAAATACCTTACTGGGACTTTTTTCTATATATTTACTAAGCATCATCCATGCAATGAGATCGGACAACAATAATGCACCGACACCATTTGCTGCTGATAAGAATATACATATATTCATAACAAAAAGATTCTTTGTGATATAAGGAGCCAAGGTTGCGAACAGAATCAAGATAATAGGCAGAAGGATAAGAAACACAGCATCCAACGCGGAAGGATGGACTGCATTCTGATTTTTTTCAATTTCCCGAATGGACTCATCATCCGTAACTGAATCAGATTCTGCATTGTCACTGAATCTTTTGGTCAAGTAATTTCCGTACAATATACCGCCACAAATACTTGCGGGCGCACTTACTACTAAGGAATATAAAATGAACAATCCTACATTAGCTCCCAAAGATCCTGAAACGGCCAAAGGTCCAGGAGTAGGAATGACCAAACAATGCGTGCACATAAGTCCTACAACCAAAGCAGTTGTATATCCCATTACGCTTTTCTTAGTATGCCTGGCCAATGTCGTACAGATGGGATTCAGAATGATATAAGCAGGACCCATAAAAACAGGGATAGAAATCAGATAGCCAGTAGCATTCAAAGCCATATTTGCATTCTTACTGCCAAATTTTCTCAACATAGCCAAAGCCAACTGGTCAGTCGCACCAGATTCAGATAAAATTCCTCCCAAAATAGATCCTAGACCGACCACAATCCCCAACGCCGCCATCATATTGCCGAATCCCTTGGCAACCGTCCCCACAAGGACTTTGGCCGGCATCATCAAAATAATTCCTGTAATCAGCGATGTAATGAGCATCATAACACCGGAATCCATTTTCAATTTCATGATGCCAAATAAAAGGATTCCCAGGCTAATGAAAAAAACAACAATAATCATGGTTTCGCTCATAATGGGCATCTCCTTCTTTTTAATCCATGCTAACAATGCATTTTTTCACGCAAAAAATGTTCTTCCAAGTCGTAAATCCATTCTTGCTCAAAATCATGGATATCATGATGTGCACCCTTGACAACTTGAAATAGCACATTGTCAATGGATGTATGATGCATAATCTGAGCAGCAAAATGCATTGTTTCTGTAATAGGGATAACTTGATCTTTTGTCCCACTTAGAAATAAAAAAGGAGGACACTGTGCATTCAAATAAACTTCTGGATTACTGATTCTTTCCATCCATTTGCAGTCTTTTACAGGCCCTCCAAATAAAACACTTTCCATAGATGTTTTCCCACCATATTCGCTGATAATGGTATCATTTCCACGTACCATTTTTTCAACAGCAAAATATTCTTTTAAAGCGCTCAAATCAACAGGACAGTACAAAGCAATGACTGCCTGGACTTTTGCGGGTACATCTTGATTCGGCCACCGTGAATCAATAAGTTGACCTGAAGCTTCAGAAACAGCGGCCAGAGCAGCATAATGCGCCCCTGCAGATTCTCCCAGTAAAGCAATCCTTTGAGGATCCAAATCATACTCTGAGGAATGTTTGCGAATGAACCTTACAGCCGCTTTCACTTCCTGGATTTGGACAGGGAACTGCCCCTGAAAACTCATTGAATAATTGATGCTTACAACAGCAAATCCCCTTTTTAACAAGTTCAAAGCAGGGATCAGTTTATGGGAGCTTTTGCGTCCAAAGTACCATCCTCCTCCAAAAACATCTATTATGACAGGATAAGGAGGATTCCCCTCATTTGGAAGATAAATATCCAACAGACGAGTTTCCTCTTTAGCTGGAAACGGGCACAAGGTTTGGTCTTTCACATCACCTTTTGACGGGATTGCCTTGTCCAGATGGATCGTTTCTATTTTTTTCATTTCCTGCTGTAATTTTATAGCAAGAGTTAAGCCAAGGGGGCTCTTTACCGGTTTGTCATCCACAAATTTCATCCCAGGATAATTCGATACACTGTTATCTTCGTCCTCTCTCGTTTTCCATTTTCCATCGGGCGTATAGAAACTGGACTGCATCCACTCTCCTTCCGGTGCATACCGCAAATCCAAAAACTTCTTTTTTACAAAAGATGTATCTGCCGGAATGTGCTGCCGTTTTTGATCAATGAACTTCATGCGGCTCCCCTCCTTTTCTAAGCTTGCCTGTAATGTATAATTGTTATATATTTATACTAGCAATCTACTATGTTGCTGTCAACAATTATATGAATTTTAAGAATTTTAGTAAAATTTATTTGCTATTTGAATTTATCCCATATATAATTGGCATAGGTACTTTATCTGTGAAGAATCCAATAAACGAGGTGTTCTCCTATGAAGGATGAAATCCCTTATAAACTAAAGCGAATAAGTTTAAGCAGCCAAGTTGCAGAGTATATGAAAGATAAAATCATCAGCCATGAATGGAAACCTGGTGAAAAAATACCTTCTGAAAACGACTTGGCAAAACAATTTGGCATCAGCCGGCTATCAGCACGGACTGCTTTACAGCGTCTTGCGGCACTGGGGCTTGTAGAAATCCGGGTTGGTGATGGTACATATATACCTGAATTTCCTTTGAATACTTTTATCGAGGAAGGTTCTGAATTACTTTTAACAATCCAAATGAAAGATGAAATCAGTGAATTTCGAGGCTTTTTTGAACGGAGCTATATGATTTTAGCTTGTCAAAGATGTACAAAAGAAGATATCGAAAAGGCCCGTCTCATTTTGGATAAAATGAAACAAGCCGCAAATAAGGGAAGTTTTGATGAATACATTCAATATGACATCCCCTTTCACCGCAGCTTGTGTGAGTTTTCCAAGAACCAGTACTTTATCTTGGTATTCCGTTTGATGGAAAAAGCCATTGCAGAACACTTAAAAGACAATACCATTGCGTTTTCAAGATTACCATCCTTTTCCTTAAATAAAGAAGATGACAATTTTTATTTAAAGCAATTGGTGATTGGGCATCAAAATTATATTGTTGCTTTAGAAAAACATGATGCGTCTATTGCAATGCAATATCTCCATCCTTATCTCGACATTTATAAATCAAACCGTCATAGAAAAAATAACGTTTTTTAATCTTCCTGCCCTGAGTCTCATTATCAATTTTGATATCATTTGGTAACTTTTTAACTCAATATAAATGAAATTTGAATAGCACGAGGAAATTATTATTAAATTTGATAATAATTTCCTCGTACTATTTTCATATTTGATAATTTTTGTATTTTATTCTTTGATATTTGCTCTCTAAGCAATATTATCACCCTTATTTTTTATTTTTAATATATTTTTAAATCTATATTACTGTTTTTCCCTATTTTTTATAATTTTCTACAGTTTATTACACCTTTAAATTGGCATCAAATTTGCTGGTATTTTTTTAGATATTGAAAGGAGCTGATTCATATGACTTATTACATTACAGAAATGTCTTGGACGGAGTTCGATGAAAGACGGAAAAGCGCAAAGACTGTCATCATTCCATCAGGTGCATGCGAGGTATATGGCCCCCATAACCCCATGGGAGCTGATATCCTAGTAGCAAAAAAAATGTCTGAATTATTGGCGGAAAAAGTAAATGGAATTGTTGCTCCTTGTCTGGAAATCGGTCAATCAAAAACATTGACCTCTTTCCCGGGAACCATTTGCATCGGATCTGACTTATTAAAAGGAGTCTATGCGCAAATCATCAGCGAATTTGTCAGACTTGGATTTACTCGTTTCTTTGTAATCAATAACCATCTGGGAAATACTCCTCCCTTGACGGAAGTCCTGTGGGACGCCCAGCAAAAATATGGGATTAAATATGGACAAGTCGGTTTTTGGCAATACTTACCGGTCATTACGGATAAATTAGGTATCTGGGATACTCCCAAACCGCACGCTCATGCCAGTGAAGCACAAACTTCTGTTTTACTGTATTTGTACCCAGAACTTGTCCATATGGAAAAGGCCGTCAACACTCCATTTAAGCCGGACAATTATCCTGGTATTATTAAAGATATCCCTTATTGCAAACAAACCGATTCTGGGCTTTTAGGTGATGCGACGAAAGCCACAGCAGAAAAAGGAAAAATCGCTGTTGAAACGGCTTTAGAAGCAATGGCTAAATATATCCAGGAACAACTGGAAAAATAGAAGCACTATACTGAATACAAGTAATGAATATTTGTCCATTACTTGTATTCAGTTCCTATTGAAAGGGGAGGTGTAACTATGAATCTAACGACTGCCTTAATTGACTTTGCACAAATCAGTTTGCTGCTCTTTATTGGCGCTTTCTTGAGAAAAAAAGTTCCAGTCCTGCAAAAATATTATATGCCTGCGGCTCTAATAGGCGGCGTCTTAGGAATGATTTTAGGCCCTCAGGTATGTGGAAAGTATTTGCCAATCAGTTTGAATTATTCCCCTTTGATTAAGCAGTGGCCCGGAATTTTATCCTGCATTATATTTTCCTGTTCTTTTATGGGGCTAAAGCTGGATAAAGTGAATAAAAGCGCTATCCAAACCTATTTTTTGGCAGGATCGATTCATCAAATGCAAATTGTAGTCGGCCTTACTTTGACTTTTGTAGTTGGCTTATTCGTAAAAGATCTTCCTTTTGGATTTGGAATCCTGCCAGTTCTAGGATTTTATGGCGGCCATGGAATGGCTATCGCAGGCGGCGATATCCTTGCAGAAGCTGGCTATCTGCCTGCTGGGCCAGATATTGGAGCAACTTTCGGCACGATTGGCATGTTGTGCGGTATCATTTGGGGTATGATCATCATCAACAAAGCCGCAGATAAAGGAATTACCGCCATTAAAATGAAACGGGAAGATATGCCCGAATCAATGATGACAGGTTATATTCCGCCGGAAGAACGGAAGAGTATCGGGCGCGGCGTGAGTTCTCCTGCAGCATTAGACCCATTGGCTTCCCAACTGCTCCTGGTTGGACTTATGGTGCTGTTCGGGTATGTAATCAGAAATGGCTTGATTATGATCCATCCTTTCTTTAAAAATCTCCCATTATTTGCTTGCTGCTTGATTTTCAGTGCCATATTCGGAATCTGTACCCAAAACAACAAAACTGTCAACGCTTTGATTGAGCGCCCTGTCATTGTACGGATTTCCAGCTGTACTCTCGAATATATGATTACTGCTGCTCTGGCAACGACTCGCCTCTCCGTATTTGCCGACTACGGGATTGCTCTTGTCGTCGTAAGTGTTGGCGTAGCCATTGGAACATACTATTTCTGTTTTAGACTCGCCAAAAAGATTCTGTTAAAAGATGGGCAATTTGAAACAGGTCTGGGGCTTTTTGGGCAATGTTGTGGTGTTTTGGCAACGGGACTGCTGTTGCTTAAAGTTGTTGATCCGGATTTTAAAACCACAGCTGCCGCAAATATTACTTCTTCAAGTACTTTAGGATATACCTATCAGCTGCAGTATACCATTATTTTCATTGCGCTCATTATGACTAAGCCATTATTCGTATATATCTACAGTTGGATCCTATTGTTTCTCTTGATGGGCTGTGGATTGTATTTTGGGAAAAAGCTCCATGCAAAAGGATTATAGTACTCTCAGAAAACAATAGAAAGGCAGAGAAATATGTCCAAATACGGAGAATTATTGGTTTTTGTCTCTGCATTTCTTTATGGTTGCAATCCTCTCATTTCCAAGAGCATTTATTTATATGGTGGAACTCCCATCACTTTGGTATTCTTTCGGTTACTGATAGGAAGTTTGGGAATGGGAGTATTACATTTCCTTTGCTATAAAGACAGCGTTATGCTGACCAAAAGCCAACTGAAAAATGCTCTCATTTGTTCTTTGTTCTTTTGTGCAACTCCCCTCTTATTATGGAGTTCTTATCATTACCTTCCTTCCGGTCTCTCTACAACGATTAATTTTTCTTATCCCTCCTTGGTATTGCTTGGAAGTTATTTGATTTACCATCATCGGATTACGCAGAATGAGTTCATCAGCTGTATTTTGAGCATGTTTGGCATTATCTGTCTGTGTCAAGTCAACGGTTCCATACATGTAAAGGGAGTCATCCTTGCATTTTTATCAGCACTTACTTTTGCACTCTATGTCTTGTTTTTAGCCAATAGCAATCTCATCCAACTCCCTCCCTTTAAGCTGAATTTTTGGATTTCAATTTTAGGAGCTGCCGAATCTTTGGCAATTGGAGGATTGACTTCAACACTTACCTTTCAAATTGCACCAAAAGGATGGTTTTTGATAGTTTTACTAGCCATATCTTCTGGTATTTTGGCTTCAACAGCCTTTCAGCAGGGAACACGCTATATCGGCGCACAAAAAGCATCTTTGCTTTCAACGTTTGAACCTTTGACCAGCATTTTCATTGGAATCACTGTATATCATGAAACATTCTCTCTTCGAGCCTTTTTAGGGATACTTTCGGTTCTTATATCTGTTTTGCTGCTGTCAATTTTTTCATCCCAGACAGTAAGAAAAATAAAAAACAGATTCACTTAAAAAATGGAGGAGGATTTTATTATGAAAAGTACATTTGTATTGGCCCAATTGGAAGCAAAGCCAGACCCTATGGACAACATAAAGAAAGCAGAACAAGCCGTTAAAGAATCTATGGAATTATATCATCCTGATTTCATGATTTTTCCAGAAGTATTCATGTCCCATTATCCTTTAGGGACAGACCGAAAAATCATCCTGGATTCTGCGCAAAAGTTGGACGGGCCCTTTGTAAAGGCAATGCAGGATCTGTCCAAAGCAAATCATCTGTGGATGGTTTTCGGCATGCGTGAGGCTACTGAAGACAAAGATGATGAACGCAGTTACAATACATCCATTATGCTGAATGATCAAGGTGAAATCATGGGTGTTTATAGGAAAACGCATTTATATGATGCTTTCGGCTATAAAGAATCCATGAATATCAAACCTGGAGACAAGCTGTTTGATCCCATTGATACTCCATTTGGTAAAATTGGTATGTTTGTATGTTATGAAGTTCGTTTCCCAGAGGTAGCCCGTGATCAAACTGCTAAAGGGGCTGATATCATCATCATGCCGACGGCTTGGGTCAAGGGTGATTTAAAGAGTCTTCATTTCAGGACGTTAATCACTGCCAGAGCCATTGAAAATACTGTATTTTTACTGGCCTGTGATCAATGTGGAGAAACTTATTTAGGAGAAAGTGTCGTTGTAGACCCCATGGGGGTCCCTATTTCTTGCGGAAATGAAAGAGAATGCCTGATTCCAGTTCACATTGATACAGACCGGATTAAAGAAGTAAGGAAAAAACTTCCTTCGTTTAAAGATCGCAGACCTTCTGTTTATACGCTATAATAGATAATGCCAAAAATAAGTGACAGCTTGTATGGGCTTTTTCATGCAGGCTGTCATTTTATATTCTATCTAAAATACACTGCTCTTCTATAAAGCGGAAACATTTATCTGTTTAGACTTTACATATTCTTTGAGAAAATCATATAATAAATTAAAGTTGTTCAATGATTTCTTTTTTCAGTTCATCATAGGAGTAGTTATGAGTTTAATAGATTTAAAAGAATATCTAAAAAAAATGATTGATAATTTTTCAACTGCCATAGATTTAGAAATGACAATTCTGAATACTGATCCTTTTATGCGCCTTGCGTGGACAGGAGAATTGTACAATAAGCGGCCTAGTGTATTTAATGAAAATGGAATCCTGCATCCTCATTGGAAAAATAGCTATACCTTTAAAGTAATCCAGTCAAAAAAATCAATCATTGCCATTGATACCCAGCAATATGCAAAAACATCCAGCAATTTAAGTCAATACAAAAATAAACAATATTATTCTGTAATATGCACACCAATTTTAATCGATGATACGGTGGAAGGCGTTATTGTCATAGCTTCTATCAATAAAGAACAACAGAAAATTTTAATCGCAAAGCAAAACCAACTATTAAAATATCTGGAAAATCTATCTGATTTAATTGCAAGCAAGGCAAAGGAAAATAGGTTGTTAGAAAAAACTTTGAATGTAAAAAAAGAACTGACTTCTGTTGTCGATACCATCCAGGAAGGCATTTTATTCTATTCTTCAAAAGAAGGAATTCTGCACATTAACCCTCATGCGAAACTTTATTTACATTGCAACAACAAAAAGGTCCGTACCACACTATTAAAAGAAATTATCAAAGTCGCACAAGATACAATAAGCAAACAAAAAAATCAAATTGATCAAATCTATAAAAATATAGACAATGTGCAGTTTTCTCTGCAGTTGCAAAGTTATCTGGTCGAAAATGATCCTCAAAAAGTTTTATGTATCATCAATCCTTTATCAAAGATTCAAAATGATATAACACAAAACGACTTTGAAGAAAACAATGTTGAACGTGCCATCGTTTATGCAAGTCCCTCTATGCATCATCTTTTAAAAACAACTGAAATCATTGCACCAAGCCCCTTAAATGTGCTGATTACTGGAGAAAGTGGCACGGGGAAAGAATTATTCGCCCGTGTGATCCATTCTCATAGTCAAAGACGAGGGCATCCGTTTGTAGCTGTCAATTGCGCTTCTATACCAGAAAATTTATTGGAAAGTGAACTTTTTGGCTATGAAAATGGAGCCTTTACCGGTGCCAGAAAGGGCGGTAAAATAGGAAAATTTTTACTGGCAAACCATGGGACTTTATTTCTTGATGAAATTGGGGAACTTCCGTTGTACATGCAGTCCAAACTCCTGAGAGTATTGAGTGAACAGCAAATCGATCCCATCGGGAGTATAAATCCCATCCATATAGATGTAAGATTCATCGCTGCAACCAATAAAGACCTTGAAAAAATGATGATTAATAAAGAATTCCGTGAAGATTTGTATTATCGGCTTAATGTCATTCCCTTAAATATCCCCCCGTTACGGGATAGAAAAGAAGATATCCCTGTTTTGGTCAAATACTTCATTACCAAATATAATGCAAAACTCGGAAAAAACATACAAACGATTTCACAAGAAGCCCTGCAGATACTACAATGCTATGATTGGCCGGGCAATGTCCGTGAACTGGAAAATTGTGTGGAATATATGATTGCTTTTGAAAAAAATCCAATCCTTTCCCCATCCAATATCCCCAAAAGCATTGTGAAGACAGATTCAGAAATTTCGCATCAGCTAAATGATAATATTCTTCTGCGGCCTTTAAAATCAAGTGTCAAAGATTATGAAAAACATCTATTAGAAAGAATCAATGAAAAGTATCAAGGGCATCCCTCTAAAAATGAGATCTTAGAGATATGCAAAATCCTGCATATAAGTATTGCGTCTTACTATAGGAAATTAAAAGGGGAATAAAAAAGCATTGAATAAAAGATTTCTGCCGCAGATGTAAGCCTATACACATACAACAGATTTCTTCCTTACTTAATAAGATATTATTCTCCCTGTTCGCTTTTCTCTTCTTGAAAAACATCCCAGGCAACTTGTGCCCCTACCACAATTCCCTTTTCATCAAAAATGATTTCACTGTTATGCAAGGGCCGATGGGATTTTTCTTCCTGGTTTCAGGCACCGATTCGGAATAGTGCCCCAGGCAGGAGTTCCAGGTAATTTGCAAAATCTTCAGACCCCATGGAAGCCTTTTTCCAGCTCTATGACCTTTTCTTCTCCCAGGACTTCTTTTCCGGCTTTTGCAATTCGATCAACTACCATGGCATCATTAACCACGGGAGGATTCCCCTTATGATATTCCACATCACAGCTTCCGCCAAAACCTGTGGCGATATCCGAAAGAAGTGTTTTCAGTCGTTTTTGCATCAACTTCCGGATAGACGAGTCCAGCGAACGCACGGTTCCTTCCAATACAACGCTGTCGGAAATAACGTTGAGAGCTATTTCTCCTGTGATTTTCCCAATGGTAATGACTCCGGAATCCAAGGAGGCAATATTCTGTGAAACAATGGTTTGCAGGACTGTCAGGATATAACCAGTAATACAGACCGGATCTACGGATTTATGCGGGTGTGCACCATGGCCCCCTTTTCCATGCACAATCAGTTTTAACGAATCACTGGCCGCCATAGAAGGCTTCTTCCGTACACCAATGGTCCCAGCCAGAATTTCTGGCCAGGTATGCAACCCTATGATAAACCGAGGCCTGTATTTTATGAAAACATCTGTAGATATTACAGATTGATACCCATTCAGTTTTTCTTCTGCCGGCTGGAATATCAACAATATTCTTCCTGATATTTCCTTTTCAACACGCTTCAGCATTTTGGCTGCATAAAGAAGAGCCGTCGAATGTAAATCATGTCCACAGCAATGGGCGATGCCATCAATTTTTGAAGAAAATGGCAATCCTGATTTTTCCTGGATTGGCAAAGCATCAATATCCGTTCTCAAGGCAATACATTCCTCTGTGCTTCCCATTCCAACAGATGCAACGACGCCTGTGTCCAGCCTGGAATCCAGGATAGGGATATTCCATTGCTGGAGTCTTTCCCGTATTTTTGCAGTTGTTGAGACTTCTTCCTAGCCCAATTTCGGGTGTTGATGCAAATCTCTCCGAAACGCAATAGCCGCCTGTATATCAGTTTCCTCCAAGATAAACTTTTTCATGCTGACTGACCCTTTCCTTTCATCCTAAAGAAAAGTATTCCTGCGAGTATAAACATCACCAGGGCCGCTGTAATACCGCCTACGTAAAGCATAGGGCTGCTTAAAAACAACATGGGCCCCATTGTTGTATTGGGCAATTGATAAAAAGATCCCAGGGTACTGGACCCAGAAATACTTTCACTGGTCATGGTATCGCCATCTGGATCCAGGACTTTAATCAACAAAAGTCCGGTAGCCAAAGTCCCTGTACATTGTCCATAAATACCCATAGCCACTTCAAACCAATGGTCTCCATACCACTTTTTGGAAAGATACACGGAAAAGAATGCTGTCAGACTGCACAGGATAATCGTGGAAACAACGATAGGAACGAAATAAGCTTTCAAAACACTGATACGTATGGTAGCTACGGCCACAACAATCATGTATTCCAGTGCCAGACCAGAAATCCGCTTCATAGAGGGCCGGTCAATATATTGTCCCCATTTCGTTTTTCCCAGCAAAGGACCGATGATGGCTCCCATCAGAAGACACATGGTATACAAAGGAATCCGCTTCCAGAAGGGAATAATAGCTATCAGCCCAATTCTCGTAATATAAGAAACGGCAATGATCACGCCCACAATCATGAACTGAAAGGCAAAGGGATCCAGGGCCGAAGGGCTGCATACTGCAGAAGCCATAGCGGGCCGTTCTCCGCTTTCAATCAGCCCAGAAGAATGGGTCAGCTTATCGATTTCTGCCTGATCCACCTTATGGCTGGTCCACCTTTTGGACGCACCATAGTTAATCAAGAACATGCCGCCAATAACCGCTGCAAACATCCCAATCGTAGCATAAGTCATAGCGATGCCTATGGCATCGGTGATTCCTTCAGATCCAAAAGAGGCTCCTATGATTCCCGCAGAACCGTGTCCGCCATAAAAACCGCTAACCGGAAGCAGTCCCAACCATAACGGCAGATTCTGCATAAAAGGAACCAGTACCACAATAATAGCCAGGCCAATGAGAATCTGCATCATATGCATGGTCCCCGCAATAACTGTAGTGGATAAAATATCTCTTCCCAGCTTTCCTGCAGAATTTCCCAAAAAAGATGTGGAAAATATAAAGCAGAAAGCAAAATTGATCCATTGCCCAATTCCCTTGCTGTAATGCAGACACACAGGAGAAACTTCTCCCAGGACTTGAGGGCCTAAAAGCAAGCCCAAAATCCCCGCTATCAACGAAGCCGGAATAAAATATCTCCGAAAAAAGGCTATCTTGACTCGAAGCACAAATCCCAGACAGAGCAAAAAACTAACCGTTGCAATGTCGACAGCAATATCCGTCAAATTCATAATTCACTCCCCCTTCCCACCAAACTGGAAGCCTAAATTATTTATAATACGCTTTGACAAACTTTAAGATTCGATTTAAACAGGTTTCAACGATTTTTTCTCCTTTTTCCCGGGTAGCCACCGTAGCATCCCCAACAGTTCCATTATGAGTTTTCTCTGTAAATTTCCCTAAAGTAATGAAATCGCTGAATTCAGAACTGGTATGAGGATCCACACAAGTTTCTCCATCTTCGTCCACCAGCTCAGGGAACAGATATAACATAACGGAAGTTCCGCATTCACTGGCATGACCGTTGCACATATATCCTTCATATTGACAAATCCCTTTATTGTGGACCGTTGCAAAACGCCACCAGTCTACCTGGGCTATTTTAAAATCATACTGTTCCATATATTTTTTAGACAGGTAGTTTACCGTATCCACATTTCCTGCATGTCCGGTAATAAATAAAATCTTCTTGGCCCCATCTTTAAGCACTTTTCTCAGTATATAATCAAGATAGTCTTCTAAAATCTTACGAGGCATGGCAAAAGTACAGGGGAAAGATGCTAAAGCCGAAGACTCGCCAGCTTCAATAGTAGGTGCAATCAAGGCATCAGTCTGCTCTGCTAACAGTTCTGCAATCCGTTTTGCCACCAGCAAATCCGTCCCCATAGGTAAATGTGGCCCATAAACTTCGCAGGCTCCCGTAGGAATAATGACCAAGGGATTTTTACCCATTCTCGCTAAATATTGTTTACCTGGCATTTTTCTGATATAATTTTCCATAATTTTTAAGCTCCTTTAAATTTATTTCATTTTTTCTTTTTATATCTCTTTTCTGTTATTTCTTTTATATATTATTTATCATGGAGTCCTGTCTACAACAATCAATTTCTATATATTGCATGGTTTTATGCATTTTTTGCAATAATATCTGGTAGGAAGGATGTAATTCTTTATGGATATAACAAACATTCACAGTTTCGTCATTTTGGCGGAAATGCTAAGTTTTGCTAAAACTGCAGAAAAAGAACATATCTCTCAATCAACGCTCAGTCGGCGTATCCAGTCCCTGGAAAAAGAACTGAATGCCCAGCTGATCCAAAGAGATACTCGCCATATAGAACTGACAGAAGCTGGTAAAGAGTTTTATTTTCAAGCTAATAAATTGTTGGAACAATTCTATCTGGCCATTAGTCTGACAAAAAAAGCAGTTGACGGTTACTCCAGAAAACTGCGGATCGGTATAGGTTACTACGAACACTTTTTCCTCATACCCTTTATCGGTAAATTTGCTTCCAAGCATCCAAACATAAAAATCAATCTCTATCAGTTTGTCTATGAAACACTTTTAGACCATTTTATCCGAGGTAATCTTGATATTATCCTAACCAGCGACCAATTTCTTTCCTCTATTTCTGAGACTGCCTACAAAAAACAACTTCTTTGGCAGGACAGCTGGAATCTTATTCTTTCGAAAGAAAATTCCTTGGCAGATTACCCCTTTATTGAACGGAAACAGCTTCGAAATCAGACAATCATCACCATGTATAATGGAAGCAGTAAAATGATCCGAAATATTTACCGGAACCAGGATTTTTCCGAGCCCTTCCGTTCTGTAATCCAAGTCAATTCATTTTCGACAAAACTGGCACTGGTAGATGCCAATATGGGAATCGGATTCGTCCCATCCTTTATAAAAACAGATTCTTATAAAAATATTCAATTAAAAAAAGTCATTCCGAAATACAGTCCCCGCAAATTTTATATCTTATGTAATTCATATACCTACGACCAAGTTGTAAAAGATTTTTTTACAATATGCTTAGATAGCAGTCAAAGCTTAAAAAAATAAAAAAGAGCACCTGTTGCCGAATAAAGGCACAGATGCTCTTTTTGAAGTTCTAGAATAAATGTTAGGGGCTTGTTGACACTCCTGTTCACAAGCCCCCTTGCCTTATGATAGATAAAAACATATCCAAGCTACATTTCAAGGTCAAGTCTAAATTTATGTATAAATTCCTTTAAGCTATGAAATCATTAGACTGCAGCCATGTTAATTTGACAGATTTCCACTCTTTTCAGTTCGGCAGGAGCATAGCTTTTTATCATCTCTTAATAGATCTGTGAAAAATGGATTACTTTTCCTGACCGTCTCATTTCATTCAATTCTATCAATTCTGACCCCATCGACCACATCATTACTGCTTTATTTAGGAATATCCCGATGATGCTGGATGTCCACTTGAATTCTCTGTTGATACGCTCAAATGGTTTGTATTTTCCATATATTATTTTTTATCTTCTGATATTAATAAAATCAACAAAAAAAATATAAATTTATTAACATTTATATTATATTTTTTTAATTCGTTCTATATATATCGAATATTTATTGAAATAAATAGCTAAATATGCTTATAATAAGTATAAGCTTTATCAAAACCATGAAAAGAAAGGTGACCATTATGAAAAAACGTAACGCGTTCCTCACCATGCTGTCACTGTTCATGGCAAGCACTTTTCTGCTTACCGGATGTGGTGGCAAAGCAGCAACAAGTCCAGCAAAAAAAGAAAGTAAGATTGTCATTGCCCAAGGTTCGGATCCTTTGTTCCTGAATCCTCACGGAAACGATGAAGGACCTACTAACTGTGTCAATTCCAATATCTATGATGCCCTGGTATTCCGGAAAGGAGATCTGAGCATCGAGCCGGCCTTGGCTGAATCCTGGGAACAGAAAGATGAAAAGACATGGATCTTCCATCTGCGCAAAGGAGTGAAATTCCACAATGGAGATCCTTTTACAGCAGACGATGTGGTATTTTCTTTCCAGCATTGTGCCGATAGCAAAGTTTGCGCCGGCATGGTCCAATTCGTGGACACCATCAAAAAGATCGATGACAATACCATCGAATTGAAGACAAAAACACCTTTTGCGCCTCTGTTTAAATTCCTCTCCAAAGTCATGATCATCGACAAAAAATATGTGGAAGCAGTAGGGGAAGAGGAAATGAACCTGAAACCCATCGGTACCGGCCCCTACAAGGTAGTGGAATGGGTAAAAGAAGACCACATCACCATGAAAGCCAACGAAAGTTATTGGAAAGGAACGCCGGACATCCAAAATGTCATCTTCCGTCCCATCAGCAATGAAGCTACTCGGACGGCAGCTCTCTTGAGCGGAGATGTCCAGCTGATCACCAATGTCCCGGTCCACGATGCGGACCAGATTAAGCAGAACAGCCGACTGGACTTCATTGGCAAGCCCGGTCTGCGGCTGATCTACCTGACGGTAGATGTGAACCGGGATAAGACCCCCACCATCGAAGGAAAGAACCCCTTCACGAATCCCAAAGTCAAGGAAGCAGTCCAGATGGCCATCGACAAGGACGCCATCGTAAAGAATATCATGAACGGCCATGCCTATGTGGCGCAGCAAGGGAACATAAAAGAAACCGTGGGCTATGTGGATGGTCTCACCACTCCGAAATACAATCCGGAAAAAGCCAAACAACTGCTGGCAGAAGCGGGCTATCCCAATGGCTTTGCGGTCACCCTGGATGCCCCCAACAACCGGTATCCCAACGATTACAAAGTAGCGGAGGCGGTAGCCAGCCAGCTGGCCAAAGTAGGAATCCAGGTGAAGCTGAACCTGATGCCCAAATCTTTGTTCTTCAATTATATCCGTCCTGGGGACAAGACCTCCTTTAACCTGACTGGGTGGGCCAGTTCTTTGGGAGACTGCGGCGATTGGTACAACACCATGTTCTATACCCGGGATAAGAAGAAGGGCCATGGCGGTTCCAACCGGGGCCATTATACCAACCCGGCTTTTGATGCGGCACTGGACAATGCGGACAGCACTTCTGACATGGCGACCCGCACAAAATATTTGCAGGAATGCACCAAGATCCTGGCAAAAGACACCCCGTTCATCCCTCTCTATTTCCAGGAAGATGCCTACGGAGTCTCCAAAGACCTGGATTTTAAGCCTCGTCTGGATGCTTATATCTATGTGTATGATATCCACTTCAAAAAATAAAAAAGAAGGGGCTGTTGCACATCGCATCAGCCCCTCTATTCTATTTCCCATAGACCTCAGGATTGACTACCTGAGGCCATTTTTCGCCCCGGCATACAGCCACACAGCCTTTGGCACAGGCCATACAGCTGGCTCCCATGGATTCCGGTGTAAGGGCGGCACAGTGGGGTGTCATAATCAGATGGGGTGCCCGGAGCAGAGGCTGTTCTGGGGGCACCGGTTCCTGGCTGAACACGTCCACGCCGGCCCCAGCAATGATTCCTTCCTGCAATGCTTTGGCCAAATCCGCTTCATTGACAATTTCTCCCCGGCTGGTATTGATCAGGAATGCGGTTGGTTTCATCATCTGCAGTTCCGGAAAGGAAATCATATGTTGAGTCGTTGCTAAGAGAGGTACGTGAAGCGTCACAAAATCACTTTTTTTCAAAAGTTTCGGCAGGCTTTCCACAAAAACGCAGCCTGCCCGCTCTACTTTTGCCCGGTTATGGGAATGGCTGTAACCGAGGCATTCCATCCCCAGGGCACGACAGAGCTGGGCCACGATTTTCCCAATGGCTCCTGTCCCGACGATGCCCACCGTTTTCCCTTCTAATTCTATTGGTGGTTCTGCATCCCGGATTGGCCAGTTTCCCTGCCGTACCCCCTGATCCATATCCTTCAGCCTTTTGCCACAGGCAAGCAACAGGGCCAAAGTATGCTCTGCTACGGCCCGGCTGTTGGTCCCCGGCGTCACCACAACCGGGATACGGTGCCGCGTGGCGCAGGCAATATCTATGTTATCGAACCCTACACCGGTCCGGCCAATGACTTTCAGCTTCTTACACTGCTCGATAATGGAGGCGTCACAAAGACCCAGGCGATTGATATACGCATCCGCCGTTTTTAATTCAGACAGATACGTCAGCGGTTCATTGGAATCCGCGACAAAGACTTCAAAATGCGCTTCTTTCAGGTATTGGATGGCGTCCTCGGGAATCCAATTGGAAATCACGGCTTTCATCACGATCATCTTCTTTCCCAAACAGCCCGTAACTTTCTTTGCTTCCTATTTTCCAAAACAGATTCATTTACCGTTTCGGATTTCCTGAGCCATTTCTCGGATGCGCCGGAATCCTTCCCGAAGATCCTCGTCAGAAGCTGCATATGAAAATCGGACATAACTGTCTGATGGCTCATCCAGACCAACAGCCGGTACAGTGGCCACGTACTTTTCTTCCAGCAATTTTTGACTGAAGGCGCTTCCCGTCATTCCCAATCCCCGGACATCGACCATAATGTAAAAGGCGCCTTGAGGGGGGATATAGGATAGGCCTGGAATCCCATCCAATTCCTGCATGACCAGGTTCCGCCGCTTGGCCAGCTGTTCCAGCATCATCTGTACCTGGAGACGGGTCAAAGGAGAATCCATGGCTTCTGCCAGCGCTACCTGGATAAAAGCAGGAGAACAGGTGGTGGAATATTGGTGGCACCGCAGCAGCACGGGGAGCAAATCAGCCTGTAGACAGAGGTATCCCATCCTCCAACCAGTCATGGCAAAAGTCTTGGAAAAGCCATTGACAATAATAGCTCGTTCTTTCATACCCGGAAACGAAGCTACAGAATAGAATTTGGAATTGCCGTAGACCATACGGCTGTAGATTTCATCGGATAGGATCAAGAAATTGTATTTCTGAGCCAACTGACAAACCTTGGCCAGTGTTTCGTAAGACAGGACCGCCCCGGTGGGATTGCAGGGATTGTTCAGCACCAGCATTTTCGTCCGAGGGGTGATGACTTTTTCTAAAGCGTCCGGATCCAGCTGGAACCCGCTCTTTTCCTCCAGATAAAGGGGTACTAAGGTTGCCCCACATAAGCCGGTCAAAGCCTTATACGTCACAAAAGCCGGCATGGGTACAATGACTTCGTCCCCTGGTCCTACAAAGGTCAGCATAGCGTTATTCAAGGCCTCTGCCGCACTGCTGGTCACCAGGATTTCCGTATCCGGATCGTAATGGACGCCGGAAAATTCTTCTGTATACCGGCTGATTTCATCTTCCAGAGGCCCATATCCCTTATTAGACGGATAATGGGTGTAGTTGTTGGTGATGGCACGGATTGCTGCTTCCTTGATATCGGATGGCGTATTGAAATTCGGTTCTCCTGCACTGAAGCGGATCACCTGTTTTCCTTCTGCCTGCAGCTCTGCCGCCCGATTCGAATAAGCACGAATCAGGGAAGCGGAAACATGATGCATCCGTTCTGTACCCTGGCTGAAATCATATCCCTGAAACATCCCAACCCCTCCTTTGAAATTTTCCAGATTTTCTTTAAAACATTACACCCTATAGAACATTCCCCAAAACAAAAGAGAGCGCAAAAAATGAAAATCCATTTTTTACACTCTTTTGAAGCAGACCTAAATCACCCTGCAGTTTCCTGATGAGGTACTGAAGCTGCAAATTCTTTCTGGATTTCTTGACGCAAAGCAGGATCCATAAAAATATCCAGTGCCGTCATGGCCAGCCCCTGGGCTCCCAGAAGGGCAGCCTGATCCCCTCTGGCAGATCCTGCCGCATCCCGGAATTCAACCGTATGGGAATTCACTGAGGAATCAGCAATGGACAGATATTCATGGATGGCCGGCACCACCATGGAAACGTTGCCAATATCCGAAGAACCCACTGGTACTTTGGGATCCGGATACTGCATTTCGACGCCCAGCCGGGCCATATTCTTTTTGAAAGTTTCTCCCATGACATGGTTGGGATATCGTTCCGCGTAAGGAGCATGGTCCATTCCGATTTTTACCTCAGCTCCGATCATCTCAGCAGACACCTTGGCCAATCGCTTCAAATCTTCGACCATCTTCAGCAGATAACTGATGGTCTGTGCTCGAACGGTAAATTCACAAGCTGCATAGTCCGGAATGACATTAGAAGCTTTTCCGCCCGATGTAATGATACCGCTGATCCGAGCATCCGATTTCCATGTCTGCCGAGACACATCCACCGCATTGAACAGATTGATGATTCCTTGCAGGGCATTCACCCCTGTACTGGGATCCGAAGAATGGGCCGCTTTTCCGAAATATTCCGCCTTGAAAGAAGTAGAAGCCAATCCTCCCCGGCAAATCAGATTTTTGGTCGAAGGATGGATCATCATGGCATAATCGATGTGGTCAAACACATGGCGTTCCACCATAAGGATCTTCCCCCCGCCTCCTTCTTCCGCCGGCGTTCCCAGGACCACCAAGGTCCCTGCCAGTTCCGGCATCAACTGGGTCAGAGCCAGGCCGGCCCCCACCGCCGCTGTAGCGATGATATTGTGGCCGCAGCCGTGCCCCACCCCAGGCAGGGCATCATATTCTGCCAGGATGGCAATCACCGGACCTTTTTCTTTTCCAGGAAAGACCGCCTTATAGGCCGTATCCATCCCGGCAAAGGGTATTTCTACGGAGAATCCGTATTTTTTCAGCAGCTCTGTCTGCCAGCGGGCGGCCTGTACTTCCTGGAAACCCAGCTCCGGATGGTCATGGATTTCATGGCTTAGCTGCAGCAGCTCGTCCTTATGATCCTGTACCCAGTCAGCGATTTTCTCTTTTTGATCCATTACGCTTCTCCTCCTCCAGCTAGCAGATGACAGGCAGCAAAATGTCCTTTTTCATATTCCTTCATCTGTGGTTTTTCCGCTTTGCAGATATCCTTGGCAAATGGACACCGTTTGTAGAAGACGCAACCTTTTGGCAAATCGATTGGGGTGGACGGAGTATCCCCATTGATAGCCGGATCCTGCAGGGGTTCCCCCAATACAGGGACCGAAGCAAACAGCGCTTTGGTATAGGGATGCAGGGGATTGGCGAAAATAGCCTTTTCATCGGCAATTTCTACAATGGTCCCCAGATACATCACACCGATCCGGTCACTGATGTATTTGACGACTGCCAGATTGTGGGCAATAAAAAGATAAGAAAGTTGAAATTCTTCTCGAATTTCCAGGAGTAGATTCAAAATCTGGGCCTGAATCGAAACATCCAGGGCGGAAACCGGTTCATCCGCAATGATGAAGTCCGGATTTACAGCCAGGGCGCGGGCAATGCTGATCCGCTGCCGCTGTCCCCCACTGAACTGATGGGGATACCGATCTGCCTGTTCGGGACGGAGTCCCACCCGCTGCAGCAGGTAATAGGTTTTATCTTCCGCCTCCTTTTTCGTTGCGGCGATTTTATGGAACAGCAATGCCTCAGAAATGATTTCCTTCACCGTCTGTCGCGGATTCAGGGACGAATAGGGATTCTGGAAGATCATCTGGATCCGACGCCGGAAAGGCTGCAGAGCCTGGTCGTCCAGATGGCTGATATCGGTGCCGTCAAAAAGGATTTTCCCTTCATCCGGTTCATACAAACGGATCAGTGTCCGGGCCGTACTGGATTTCCCGCAGCCAGATTCTCCCACCAGGCTGAAGACTTCTCCTTTTTGAACAGTAAAGCTCACATCATTCACTGCATGGACATATTTCTGTGCATGGCTGAACGGTCCTGAAGAGAACAGGCCCTTCTTCACAGGGAACCGTTTGGTCAGATGGTCGACTGCAATTAAAGGTTCTGGCATATCAGGATCTCCCTTCTGTATATAAATGGCAGCATACCGTATGATGCCCGTCCAAAGAAACCTTCTCCGGCTCTTTCTCCAGGCAGATGCCTTTGCAGTGCTCACAGCGGGGAGCAAATTTGCAGCCTTTGGGCAGGTCGAACATGCTGGGGACGATTCCTTTGATGGGTTCAAGCCGGTTCTCCGAATCCGTCATGGTCGGAATGGAATGGAGCAGGCCCTGAGTATAAGGATGCTTGGCATGGAAAATGATGTCCTCCATAGTCCCGCTTTCGATGACTTTGCCGCAGTACATGACAATGATGTTCTCTGCAATCTGAGAAATCAGGGCAATATCATGGGTAATCATGATAAGGGAACTGTGTTCCCGATGGACCAGTTCCTTCAGTTCCCAGACAATCTGGGACTGTACCGTTACATCCAGGGCAGTGGTCGGTTCATCCGCAATGATCAGTGCGGGATTTGTGGCCAGCGCAATGGCGATGATCACCCGCTGCCGCATCCCTCCGCTGAACTGATGGGGATATTCTTTCATCCGTTCTTCCGGAGAGGAGATCCCTACCAGTTTTAAAAGCGAAACCGCCTTCTCCCAGCGTTCCTGTTTGTTTAAATCTTTCTGATGCAGTTCCAGTGATTCCAGCAGCTGCTCCCCAATGGTATACACCGGATTCAGGGAAGTCATAGGATCCTGGAAAATCATAGAAATCTGATTTCCGCGGATCTTCTCCATTTCCTTTTCATTTTTCTCCAGGATGTTTTCCCCGTTGAAGAGGATTTTCCCTCCGACGAATTTTCCCGGAGGATCCACCATCTTCATCAGGGAAAACCCCGTAACGGATTTCCCGCAGCCGGATTCTCCCACTACACCCAGGATACCGCCCCGTTTCAGTTTGAAGCTGACTCCATCGACGGCTTTCACTACACCGCGAAACGTATAGAAATATGTTTTCAGGTCCTGTACATCCAACACATAATCAGTATCTGTCATGGTCACCGCCGCCTTATCTCAAATTCGGGTTCAGTTCATCCCGCAGGAAATCGCCCAGCAGGTTCGTACTGATGATCATCAGCACCAGCGTCAGTCCGGGGAATACGGAAACCCACCAGAGTCCGCTGAATAGCACCTGGTATCCAGAAGCCAGAAGCATTCCCAGAGAAGGCTGCGTGGGAGGGACCCCTACCCCCAGAAAACTCAAAGTCGCCTCTGTGAGGATGAAATTGCCCACTTGGATAGTCGCAATCACGATCAAAGGCGTCAGGACATTGGGCAGGATGTGTTTGAACATGATGATGATATTGGGATATCCCAATACCCGGGCTGCTTCCACATATTCTTTGGACCGCTCTTCCAGAGTGGCGCCCCGCACAGTCCGGGCATACAAGACCCAGCCCACCATGGCCAGTGCCAGGATGACCTTGCCGATACCCCGGCCAAAGACCGCCATGATGAAAAGGGCAATCAGCATCCCCGGAAACGAGAGCTGAATGTCCGCAATACGCATGATCAGGGAATCCACCCAGCCGCCCTTATACCCGGCAAGGATGCCCAGGGTGGTCCCGATGCTCAAGGAAATCAGCATGGCCGTGATGCCCACCATGACGGAAATCCGGATACCGTAAACAATGCCGCTCAGCAAATCCCGACCCTGCTGATCCGTTCCCAGGAGAAATTGGGGATTCCCGCCGAACAATCCCGGTTTCTGGAAAGCATTGACCAAACTCAGTTGTTTCAGGTCATAGGGATTCTGGGGCGTAAAGAACGGCCCAATCAGGGCAATCAGAAGAAAAAAGGACAACACGATGGCCCCTGCCATAGCCAGATGATTTCCCTTGAAATCATGGAAGGCTTCTGAATGAAGGATCCGATCCACATATTTTTTCATCTCGCTCACCTCATTTCAATCCGGGGATCAATGACATGGTAGAGGATATCTACGATGAAATTCAGGATGACGAACATGAAGGCCACCATCAGCAGATAAGCCACGATCACCGGCCGATCCGACATATTGATGGAATCGATCAGCAGCTTGCCCATTCCAGGCCAGGCAAAGATGGTTTCCGTAATGGTGGCAAAGGCGATCAGTTCGCCAAATTCCAGGCCGAATACGGTGACAACAGGGATCAGGGCGTTCTTCAGGGCATGATGGAACAGCACCCGATGTTCCGGAACCCCTTTGGCCCGGGCAAATTTGATGTAATCTTGGTGCATGACTTCCATGACCCCAGCCCGGGTCAGCCGGATCAGCATGGCAATCTGTCCCATGGAAAGGGTCAGAGCTGGCATGATGATGTGTTCAAAGCCGTATTCTGTCACGAAGCTGATCCGCAGTCCCAGTATTTCCACCACGTCTCCTCGGCCGGAAGAAGGCAGCATCCCCAAAGTCACAGCAAAGATCAAGATCAGCATGATTCCCAGCCAGAACGAAGGCATGGAAATCCCCACCAGAGAAAAAGACATGATGCATTTGCTGAGGATGCTTTTCGGTTTCGCTCCGGCAAACACTCCCATGGGGATGGCAATAATCCCGGCAAAGCACATGGCAATCACCGTAAGTTCCAGGGTCGCCGGCATCCGTTCCAGGATCAGCCGGAACACAGGTCGGTTAAACACGAATGACGTACCCATATTGCCATGGAGGGCATTCCACAAAAAACGGCCATACTGCTGCCAGATTGGCAGATTGAGTCCGAACTGTTCCCGGGTCATCTCGATCTGCTCTTCCGTGGCATTGGGCGGACAGAGCAGCAGCACCGGGTCCCCAGTCAGATTGGTCACACAGAATACGATGATGGAAACAGCGAAGAGTACGATGAGCATCTGCCCGATTCGTCTGAAAATGTATTGAACCATTCTCCTCATCCCTTCCCTAGTTATTTATTACCCTGCTATTTATTTCTTAAAGTGGATGTCATATACATAAACATTGGCATCCAGGCGAGGAGCAAAGTCGATATCACCGGAAGCTCCGTAAGCATCTTCCTGGAAGTACAGAGGGATAAAGGGCATATCCTTGGCCACGATTTTGGTAGCATCCTGGAGGAAAGCAGTCCGCTTGGTCATATCGGCCGTTCCATCTGCTTCATCGATATCCTGGTCAAAAGCAGGATTGCTGTAATGGCCCCGGTTGGAAGTTCCATATCCCTTCTTTTTATTCCGGGTATAGAACATGGTTACGTACCAATTGCCTGTATCGCCCTCCGGAGCAGACCAACCGCACAAATTAAAGGACGTCTTATCTCCAGGACGGATATAATTGAAGAACATAGATTTGGGCATCAGGTTCAATTTCACCTGGATCCCGACTTTGGCCAGCTGGCTGGCAACGGCTTCCGCTACTTTGAAATCATTGGGATACCGGTTGTTGGGGGCATCCAGGGTCACAGAGAATCCATCCGGATAACCGGCCTCTTTCAGCAGTTCCTTGGCCTTTTCCGGATTGTATTTGGGGGCCTTGATTCCGTCCACATAACCCGCCGTCTGTTTGATGTTCCCCTGATCAGCTACAAAAGCATGGCCGTTCATGATATTCTTCACGATGGCGTCCTTGTCGATGGCCATTTGGACAGCTTCCTTGACTTTGGGGTCTTTAAAGGGATTTTTCCCTTCAATAGTTGGCGTTTTATCCCGGGTTACGTCCACGGTCAGATAAATCAGCCGCAGCCCGGGGATGCTGATGTATTTCAGCTTGCTGTTCTTTTTGATCTGATCCGCATCATGGACGGGCACATTGGTGATCAGCTGGACATCTCCGCTCATGAGGGCTGCCGTCCGAGTAGCTTCGTTGCTGATGGGCCGGAACACCACGTTCTGGATATCCGGTTTCCCCTTCCAATATTCTTCATTGGCTTTCATGGTAATGTGATCTTCCTTGATCCATTCCACCACTTTGTAGGGGCCGGTTCCGATGGGTTTCAGATTCATTTCCTCATCCCCTACTGCTTCCACATATTTTTTGTCAATGATCATCACTTCTGCCAGATACTTCAGCAAAGGAGCAAAAGGCTTCTTGGTCTTCAATTCGATGGTATAATCATCGATTTTGTTGATATGATCCACAAAAGAAACCATATTGGAAACGACTTTACTGTCCGCACAGTGCTTGAAAGAATAAATCACATCATCTGCCGTAAAAGGATCTCCGTTATGGAATTTCACCCCTTTACGCAGATGGAAGATCCAAGTAGTATCATCTTTCTGTTCCCATGATTCCGCCAGTCCCGGCTCCACACTTAAATCAGCTTTCCGGAATATCAGGGCATCATAGATGTTGGAATTGACAGAATTGGTCGGTCCTTCGTTGTTCCCATGGGGATTCAGGAACAAAGGATCTGAACTCTGGGCAATGACGATTTTGCTGTTCTTCTCTGCTGCACTTTTTGATGCCTTCCCTCCACAACCTGTAAGCAAGACCGTACTGATAGTGAACAACGACAACATGCCTAAAATAGACTTCTTCACTTTCATAAAACCGTTCTCTCCCCTCTGCTAAGTTGCAAGTTTAGATTCATTATACGCATGTTAAAGTTATATTTACAAGTTTTATTCGCAATTATTTCGAACATTTTATTATTTTACTTTATTTATGTTAAGTTTATTATAGTTTTATCCGGGGATTCTCTGCTTTTTGTGTTTTGTATCCGAAATCAAGTATATTTACTCCCTCTTTATCTGACATAACAATAAAAGATATTTTCTTGTTGCAGCCATAAAAATAGGGGCTGTGAAAAAATGAGATTTCATTTCTTCACAGCCCCTTGTTTTTTTTTCT
>ERZ791914.362-NODE-362-length-46829-cov-51.788921_pt1 | contig 46829 bp, 35 predicted proteins | sample MGYA00510140_ERZ791914 | MGnify/ENA primary metagenome ERZ791914 (study PRJEB30046, sample SAMN00792079) | human gut metagenome | study: EMG produced TPA metagenomics assembly of the A metagenome-wide association study of gut microbiota in type 2... | reverse complement strand
CTCAGATAACTGAGTCCATTTTTTTAGATGAGGCTATTATGTTACAGCCCCTTACTTTCTGTGTTTTCCCTGAATCCCGTTCAACCCGTTCTACCTGTTCCTCATAAGAATCACAGAGGTTCTGGAAAAACGGTTCCATCCGTTCCGCAATCAGGTATTGAACATTGTCGTACCTCTTTAAGTCTTCGTCATATATGGCCATAATGATGTTGGTATGCATATTATTTGTCTCCTTTCTGGTTCGTATGCGTAAATTTAATTGAGAAACGCCGGGATGATGCCGCCTTTGTATATTGGGCCACTAAATCGGGATGGTCTTTCCTGAGTGCCGTTGTATACAGTCTGTTAGTCGTGACATTCTTCCATGAGACGGCATATCCTGCCGGAGTCAGGGCGCATTGGTTGTCCTTCAGCAGTTCCTTTAACTGATTTTCGACAGCCGCTTTTTCCGTCTTCAGGGACTTTTCCTGGGACTGTAATGACAGGTAGTACGACACCAGTTCATCTGCCGACTCTGGCAGTACCATGGATATTTTCTCTGCTGTCGGGTACAACTGTTCCAATACCTTGGAGGTAGATTCCATCCCGTCAACAGCCGGCGCCGTCCCTTTCTCTACGTGATTGATCCAGAAGTCAGATTCCAGTTTGATAAGACTCTGTACCGTATCCGAATCCCGGTCTAATTCAATGGTCCGGAAGTCGTTGCCTCCGATAAGTACGACAACATAGGCATGGGTCAGGTCACATACATAGAGGTAATGTTGTACCTGCATATAGTATTCGATGGGAAGGCCTCCTACCCAGTCCGGGGCGGCATAGGCGTTGGCCGTCTTGATTTCCACAAGGGATACAGAACCGTCCTTTTCCCTGACGATGCCGTCTATATCGGCAATCATGAACGGGTGGTCGGACGCATAGAACAGGTACGGCATAGGTTCTACCGTAAGTCCGGTGCGTCTGCCAAATTCCGAGCGCAGGACCGGTTCCATGACCGTCCCCCAGTATGCTGCCTCACCGGCCGGTTCCGGAACGACCTTTCCTGTCTTTTCCTGATACAGGGCGAACATGGACTTGTACCGGGATAGACCGCACGCCGCCGCGGCATCGGATCCGCCGATTCCTTTCCGGCGCAGGTGCAGCCATTCGTCACGAGACATTTGATTTGTTTTAGTGAGTACTTTTTTCGTCATGATACAGACCTCCTATAGATAAAAAAATAACGGCCCTAAGACCGCGGACAGGATAAACAGGTTTATCGTAAAATTGTCAAAATTAGGATATGCAAAAATAAGATAGATGTTGTCACGAGTAGAAAGTATATGATCTGGCGCAACTGTTTGTTTTCCCGGTAAAGGCGGCGGTTCCTGCGTCTGGCCTTTTTTAGTTTACGGATATCACAGGTGTTCCATATGATATAAGGGACTTCACGGGTCTTCATGTTTCATCACCTCCTTGTACGATAAATCTTACGATCCGGTCGATGTCATTCATGACCGAGTTGACCGCAATCAATACATCCCGGGGAGATTTACCATGGACATATTTCTTTATATATGAGTAAGCCCGGTACTCATATCCCTGTATCCCCAATCTCTGACAAAGGACACTGGATCCAAATTCTGCCACCACTTCATTCCGTGCCGTATTGTCCGATATCGTTCCCAGATGATCATCGACTGCGTGGACCAGTTCATGGAAGAAGACGGCCTCCGTATGGGTGCATAACTTGATAACACGTTCGGACCGGCTGTAGTATCCCCAGTAATTGGCCACTAATGGCCCATATTCCACTGACAGCCCTAACTGGTCTGCCACCTTCAGGAAATGAGGAGATGTCACTGGTTCGTGTCTCTGGATAAAAGGAAGAGGGGTCCCTTCCGTATCTTCATACCGGAACACCGGGATAGCCCGGAATCCTACCAGGCGCGGCACCTGTTCTTCTTTTATGTCATCATTCTGGACGTCCTGTGTTTCTTTCCGCCCTTTAATCAGGACGGGGGCAAAAATGTAAAACGCATGGCATCCTTTCTTGACATGACGTCCCCATGATTCCCACTGTCTGAATCCCATGGCAATGTCCGTATCGGCCGCCAGCATGAGTATCGTATTCCCGATAGACCATGACGCACATGGAAGTTTACTGATTCCGTCTTTTTCTTCCTGCGTACGACGGATGATGTGATATGCTACGCGATTTGGAAATTCCTTTGTCTGGAATGCCTTAAGCAATGACTGGACGGCGTCCTGAATTTTCTGTTCTGTCGTTTTCATATGAATACCTCTTTTCTGTAAAATTAAAACCGCCCCGTAAAGAATCGGGACGGCTTATTAGACGAACCATTATGAGATTTCGGATAAGAGACGTATAACCTGTCCTGGGCACGTGTAACGGCAACATAGGCGAGCCGCCGTTCTTCTTCTATATCGATATCACCTTCATGGGACGTATTCGGAAGAATTCCGTCTGTTGTACCTACGAGGAATACAATGGGCGATTGCAGTCCTTTTGCGGCATGGATAGAAAGTACCGGGATGTAGTCGGCCCCATCTTTCTTTAACAGGTCAGCCATCTTCTGGTATCTGCGTCTGATGATGCCGGCGTCATGTACAGCCTCTTCAATTGATTCATATTTCCGTATCCGTTCCCGTATAGCCGATAATATCTCATCCGATGCATCCGGAAAGAACGGCACAATTCCCGTATTCCATATGGATACAGTTGCCGCCGTAACATCATCAGTCGGAATTTTTTCAAGGTTTGTCAAAAACCCGTCCAACCCGTCCGCCTTGTTCATATCAGTCCCGGCTAACGTCATGAGATACTCACGGAGCGTCTCGGCCTTTAATCCTCTCCTTTCCTTTAAATGAAAATGAAGACATAGTTCATGGACATCACGGCGTGTATGTTTTCCCAAACGGACTCGATAGGCCGCATACAAGAAACGGTATAAAGGACGGTCCAGAAAAAGCCCGCCGTTCACTTTTACAGCAGGAATCCCTGCATCGCATAACACGTCCATCAGAGTCGTCACTGCTGTTGACGACCGGTACAGTATCATCATTTTCTGATATGGAGTTCCACTATGATATAGCAGTCGTATCCGTTTCAATACGAATCCGGCCTCATCCCTTTCATCCTCTGCCGTATAGAAAACAGGCGGCCTGTTCTCCGACTGCCTCATGGATGCCAATGGGGTATACCGTTCCATCAGAGCATTTCCCAGAGAAAGGATTTCCGGACTGCAACGGTAGTTCTTCGTCAGCTGGAACAGGTGAACACCGTTTGCATAATATTCTTGGAATTTATCCATGACTTCCGGACAGGATCCACGGAAGGAATAGATGGACTGCCGGCGGTCGCCGACCACAAAAATATTGGGTACCTTCTTTGCCGGGGCCAGCAGTTTAATGATTTCCCATTGGACAATATTGGTGTCTTGGAATTCGTCGATCAGTATGTAGGCGTATCGGCGGCGCAGGTATGCAGCAACCGCTGGGTCCTGTTTCAGCAACAGGTATGTGAAAATCTGGATCGTATCGAAGTCCATGACATGACGTTCTTTTTGAAGACGCAGGTATTCCATACGCAGTTTCCGCATATGTCCACGGGATTCACAGGAATTGAGGGTCCGGAACAACTCATCCGGCGTGACTTTTTTAGTCAGGGAAAGGTTTCCGATTGCCTCAATGGCCAACTTCCGCCTGGCCGATTCCGCTGTCATCAGGAAGTAACTCTTATAGCCATTTGCGCGTAGGATGTGATAAAACAGACTATGGAATGTAGTCACCTCTACACCCGTCATCTCTCCCAGTCGTTTCCGGAGTTCATCGACCGACTTCCTCGTAAAGGAGATGATCAGGAGGACTCTGGCGTCCGGCTTTTTTTGACGGATGCATTGTACGCGCCGGACAAGCAGGGTGGATTTTCCCGTCCCTGCCCCGGATTCGACGATGCAAGGACCTTCTGTCTGCCGGACTGCCGCCATCTGTTCTGGATTCAGTCCGTTCAGGTAGTCGGATTCCGGTTTTGGAAGGACCTGCATAGAGGGGCCTCGCGGAATGGGGATTTGTAATGCCGTGTTAGTAGTTGTCATAGGTAAAACCTCCTTATAATAAAAAAAGCGCCCATCTCAATGAGACGGACGCACAGGATGAATCAAGTACCCGGGGGCTGAAAATCTCAGTCCGGGTACTATCCATAATAGGTAGTAGTGCCGGGAAAATTTTTTTATTTTGGGTCTATAAAGAGTCGCGTATATGCCACATTTCCTGTGGCATATCATGACAGAGTAAGAACGGGTAGAACTTATTTTTCAAAAATCGTAAATTTTTTTCTAAATACTGCGATTTGTTGCGTAATATACAAAATGAAGGCGCCCGTGAGGGCACCTATCCTAAACACCGGAGGGATATAAATTGTATAAATTTAATTATCCAATTTTAAAGAAGGCCCGCAAAACCTTACGATTCAATGCGGCCGAAGTGGCACACAGTATAGGCATTAACAAGTCTACGTTATACCGGTATGAGAACAAGGAATCTTATATCAATGTGTACACGTTAGAATTATTGATGATGATATACCATTTGACACCAGAAGATATTTTCGTAAAGGAGGACGACGTATAATGAATTATGATAATGAAGTACGTGAATTATGGAAACGTGAAGGCGAAGACTTATTGCATCAACGGGAGGGCCTGCATCTGTCCCGTACACGTCTGGCAAAGATGATGCGTATTTCGTATTCCGTCATAAAACGATTAGAAGAAGGACTGCATATCAAGAGAAGAAATGTTGTCGTAAAATCATATAAGAACGCATTGAGTCTTTATTATGCACTGATCATCCTTGTGTTAAAAAAAACGAAATTTGAACATAAAGAGTTGTTGATATGACATAAAGATAATGGCCAGTACAGACAAGAAAACCGGATAGATCATTCTGTACTGGCCAAAATTATAACAAACCATAATATATCATATCGAAATAATTCAACATAAACTCCAAACATTACTTCATTCATTATCTTCCAATCAACTTTATCACTTTAGTTATTCCTTACCTATCAACCGACTCTAATCATTGACAGGTAGAATGGGTGTTTCTTGGAATCCTAGTTCCTGCACTTACATCTACTTTATTCTTATTAAACTTTTTTTAATAATGAATGAAGAATTCGACATTGGATGCTCGAATTCCTGCATATATCCTAGTATTCTTTTTATCTTTTGATATACATTTTATCTATATTAACAGTTGAATCAGAAGTGTTAGAGAAAGGATGAACAGTAAAACCGAAGTAATGCATATTTTTTGATTAACTGTCCCCCGGCCTCATTTTTGGGGCCTCGGGATGAAATGGTAATGACTATAAGAAGGGAATGATGATATGAATAGTTGGTAGTACTGTCCCCCGGCTCCATCCCGGGTTCCCCGGGATGAACAGGATAAGAAGTGGATGATAAGGTTCTAGGTGAAATGGTAAGAACTCGGTTCCTTCGGAACCATCGTATTTAAAATTAAAAATGTTAAATACTTCGACATTGACCATCTAAATTCCTGCAAAAATACTAGTATTCTTTTTAAAATAACCATATTTATTTTGCATATATTAAATTCCTTTTAAACATAATAATTGTACCTCAAATTATCCTGTACATCCCAAATTCTTGTCGGGATAGTCATTTCGGTAAACTGTCCCCACGCGCATTCTTCTATGTATCCTCCTTTAAAGTAAGGTCAAAGGATTTACTTTTTATGAAGGATTAAATTTAACGAACTTATGTTCGAATCGAAAGGAGCAATGTTTTATGAAAGCAAATTTTTTCTCAAATCTTTGTTCGTCTTTGAATATTCCAGAGGAATTAAAGTCTTTGGATCAATGGGTATGCCGTACAAATCAGAAAAGACCAATTGATCCTCATACAGGTAAACCTGCCGCTACTAATAATGCCAGTACCTGGGGAACCTTTAAAGAGGCCTCTGCGTATAATCAAAATCATGATGATGTCGTCGGATTAGGGTTTGTATTCCAAAAAGAAAATGGACTGGTCGGCATCGATATTGACCATTGTGTAGAAAACCACCAGATAACAGATCCCAAAATCCGTCAGATTATGGACTTGAATCCCTCATACTGGGAATATAGTCCTAGTGGAACCGGGATTCATCTGTATGTTAAAGGAACCTGGCCTGAAGATACTGGAAATAAGAAGAAAAATATCACACCCGGTATTGATTTGGAAGTCTATAATACGGCAAGGTATTTTACTGTTACTGGGAAAAAAGGAGAATCGGCACCTAAAGAAATAGTAGAGGCGCCCAAATTACTGCAATTCCTGCAAGAACAGTATTTCAATCCGTCACCCTGTACAGAAGCAGCACTTATACCATCTAAACTGATTCAACGTCTTAAATCTATGAAATCCGATAAGGAAGAATTTGTTCTAACCGAAGAAGACCAGACCATACTGGATGCCGCATTAGATAGTAATGCATCCTTCCAGAATTTATGGGAAGGTGGCCGCCCCAAAGGAGATGAAAGTGCTGATGATATGGCCTTGTTATGTCATCTTGTCCGGATATTTCCTGATGATCCGGAAAAAGTGGAAGGTATATTCAGATCATCCCCACATGCAAAATCAAAGGATAAAGAACATCAAAAGAAGATGAACCGTCCTGATTATCTTACACGGAGTATCGAACGCGCCTATGAATACGTTCAAAGTGACTACCAGTTATTTTCCCTTCCAGCCAACGATATAGGGAATGCAGAACGGTTCATTTCTTTGTATGGTGAACACATACGATATTCTGTTGATGAAAATCAATGGTATGTTTATAATGACAAGTTTTGGGAAAAGGATTCCAAACAGTATAATCTGCACAAATTATATGATCAGATGTATGAACGGATGAATCGATTCGTTCAGGAATCCTCTGATTTTCCCGAAAAGCAACAGAATGAAATGGAAAATCTGGTAAGAAGATTAGGTAACAATGCCACTCGCAAAAGTATGATTTCTATGGCAGAAACGAGATGTGATTTTTCTATTAACAAATTTAACCAATACAATGATCTGATTGTTGCCGGTAATGGCATAGTAAGTCTAAAAGACGGAGTATTGTATCCGTTCTCCTCTGACAAGTATATTACATTGCATACGGATATTCCTTACCATGAAGATGCTTCTGAACCAAAGCGGTTCATTCAATTCATGTATGAAATATTCAATAATGATGAGTCTATGGTACAGTATATGCAACGCCTGTTAGGATATTTCCTTACAGGAGAAACACTGGAACAGAAATTCTTTGTCTTCTACGGAAAAGGATCTAATGGTAAAGGTGTTCTCTTCCATTTATTACAGAAGATGTTTGGAGAATATGTCAAACCTTTATCAGGAGATGCCTTATTGAGAAAACGTGATGAAGGCCGTCCTAATCCTTCATTAGTACAGGCAAAAGATGCACATATGGTCATCGTCAGTGAAACGAATAAAGGTGTATCTCTCGATGAGGCGATGTTGAAAGAAATCACAGGACAAGATTCTATCATGATCCGGGATATGTATAAATCCACGATTAATATTACACCCCATTTTAAAGTTGCCTTTTCAACAAACCACTTACCGAACATCGATCTGAGTGATTATAGTATGCGGCGCCGGTATTGTCTGATTCCATTTCACGTAATCTTTGATAAAGAAAAAAGAGATACTGATCTGCCTAATAAGTTGTGGAATGAACGAGAAGGTATATTCCATTGGATCGTTCAAGGTGCCATAGAATGGTATCAGAATGGATTAGGTAATGATCCCAAAATGATGAATCACGCCATAGAAAATGAACGGGTCCAAAGTGATACAATCTATGGATTCCTCAAGGAGTGTATTGAAAAGACCGAGAATGAATCCGATATGATTCAAACTTCAAACTTGTATCACCAATATGACAGATGGTGCAAGGAACAAGATATTAATCCATTAACACAGTGTAAGTTCAGTAGAGAAATGCAGGATAAAGGATATAAGATGAAACAATGTGGAAAGGGGCGTACCCGTAATTTTGTGAATATCAAATTCAAATCACAAGAAGAAAAGAACGAACAGGTAGAACAAGAAGAACAGGTTACGTCGGAACACGAAGTAACAAATGAGTAAGATTGTGGCAGGATGTTTTATGCATCCTGCCCTCTTTTTAAATAGGATGTACCTATTTTTTTGGAGGTGAATGCCAGGTATGACGTAAACGAAAAATTACTACTATATCATATATTGTAATAATCAAGGAAAAGGCCGCGTAACTACATACATTACAACATGTAATTACGTGGCCTCTATTTATTTTGAATCACCATCATTGCCAAATATCCAGACAAATATATACGTAATCAATATACATATATAGTAAAATAAACTGAATGATTTGAATTCTTTAAGTGGAAAAGAACATTATAATAGGGACGTTTTCAACCTCCCCCCTTATTTGAACAGGTGTCACGGTCTTTAAAATCTGATATACTATAAAATAAGTATTACGAAATGGAGTGATTGGGATGGGACAGTTGAATTCTCAGGATTTGTATCGTGCCTTATGGGCATCGGCCGATGAAATGCGCAAAGTCATGTCCGCTGAAGTATACAAAGATTATCTTCTGGGTCTGACTTTTTATAAATATCTTTCTGACAAACAATTGTATGATGTCGTGGACTTACTGGAAGACCGGAAACCCGCCGATCTGGATGAGGCCCAGTCTGTATATGAACAGGTGAACAGCGAGGAACAGGATGATCTGAAAGAAGAACTGGAAGACAAATATGGATATGCCATCCCTCCCCAGTATACGTTCACGGCGTTTTACCATCGGATTAATGACCACACGTTTATGTTGAGTGATCTCCGGCAGGCCTTCCGCGATATCGAACAATCACAGGGCGGCGCCTATGAAGGACTCTTTGATGACTTCGACATTACGTCAAAGGATCTGGGGAGTACACCGGAAAAACGGAACGGAATGATTTCGGCCGTCATGAAGAAAATGGCAGCCATTGATTTTACCGGCTATGGGACGGATGCATTGGGGGATGCCTATGAATACCTTATTGCACAATTTGCCTCCGAATCTGGTAAGAAGGCAGGAGAATTCTATACGCCCCAGTCTGTTGCCAAGGTCATTTCCCGGATTATTGCCTACGGACGGGAACGAAAGGAAGCCCTCACCATGTATGACCCGACGTGTGGATCCGGTTCACTTCTCCTTCAGATCAGGAATTTTATGCACAAAGGAACGGACGGTGACTATACCCGGCATATTCATTATTTCGGTCAGGAAATCAATCACCAGACATACAATCTGGCCCGGATGAATATGATGCTCCACCAGATTCCTGTGACATATCAGCATCTGCGCAATGGTGATACCCTCGACGAAGACTGGCCGACGGACGAACCGACGACATTTGATGGCGTGGCAATGAATCCCCCCTACTCTCTGCCTTGGTCTGCCAAGGAAAGTTTCCTTCAGGATCCACGGTTTGCATCCTACGAAAAACTGGCACCTAAAAATAAGGCAGACTTTGCCTTCTTGTTACACGGATTCTATCATCTGAAACATGATGGTACTATGGGGATTGTCCTGCCTCATGGCGTATTGTTCCGTGGCGGTGCCGAAGGCACAATCCGGAAACACCTGTTGGAAATGGGCAGCATCTACGCCGTCATCGGTCTGCCGGCAGGTATCTTTTACAATACGAGTATCCCGACATGTGTCATTATCCTCAAAAAGAACAATACAGAACGGAGTGTCTTCTTTATCGACGCCTCAAAAGAATTTAAAAAAGAACGGGCACAGAATTTCCTGACAGATGACAATGTAGATAAAATTGTCCAGACCTATATTGCCCGGGCCGATGTAGAAAAGTATGCCCATCTGGCACCCTACGAAGAAATAGTAGAAAATGAATTCAACCTCAACATTCCCCGGTATGTCGATACTTTTGAACCAGAACCAGAAGTAGATCTGAATGCGGCCTTTGCCACGTTGCATCAGGTAGAACAGGAAGAACGGGTTGTAGACAAAACACTACAGAGATTCTTCCATGAATTAGAACTCGACACAAAGGACGGTGAATGATATGCCCGTACCCAAATTAAGATTTAAGGACGACAATGGCAATGATTATCCCGCGTGGGAAGAAAAGAAGTTAGGAGATGTATTTTTCTTTTTAAAAAATAATAGTTTATCCAGAGATGCATTAGGTAACCATGGAACTGTGAAAAACATTCATTATGGAGATGTTTTGATAAAATACGATAGTATCGTTGACGTACAAAAACAAGAAATTCCATTTATTAAAGATTTAAAATATTTAATTGAATTTAATGAATTGGAAGAAGATAAGAAAAAATTCTATACCTTAAAAGATGGCGATATAGTTTTTGCAGACACTGCCGAAGATTATACTGCAGGAAAAGTTATAGAAGTCAAAAATGTTACTTGTGATGTGGTTTCTGGATTACATACGATTCCATGTCGTCCCACTGTCAGGTTTGAATCAGGTTTTTTAGGACAATATTTGAATAGTAATTCGTATCATAATCCTATCCGTCCGTTAATGGTAGGTACAAAAGTTATTTCTATAAATAAAAACGAGTTAATTAAAACTAAACTAAGAATCCCAACTCTTCCAGAACAGAAAAAAATCGCCGACTTCTTCTCTTCTTTTGATAAAAGAATAGAGACTACACAGAAGAAATTAGCGACATTGGAAAAATTGAAGAAGGGGTTCATGCAAAAAATCTTTTCCCAACGATTACGGTTTAAGGATGACAATGGCAATGATTATCCGGCATGGGAAATGAAAAAATTCGGAGATGTTATGGATGACTTTTCTTATGGAATGAATGTATCATCTAAACGTTTTGATGGACGAAACAAATATATACGTATTACTGACATTGATGAAAGTACACATAAATATGACAGTAGCGATATTGTATCGCCAGATGGTAAATTAGAACAAAAATACTTAGTTAAAGATGGAGACATCTTATTTGCAAGAACAGGTGCAAGTGTAGGAAAAAGTTATCTTTATAATTCTGAAGATGGCAATCTATATTTTGCAGGGTTCTTAATTCGTGGTCGTGTAAAAAGTTCATATAATCCGTATTTCATTTATTTGCAGACTTTAACATTTAATTATAAAAAATGGGTTTATGTATTTTCTATGAGAACAGGTCAGCCAGGAATTAATGCGGAAGAATATAGAAGTTTTAAATTTCTCTGTCCTTCTCTTCCAGAACAGAAAAAAATCGCCGACTTCTTGTCTGCCTTTGATGAAAAAATGGATCTCGTTCGTAAGGAAGTAGACACGTTGCAAACTATCAAGAAAGGCCTGTTACAACAGATGTTTGTCTAGGGAACTGGACAGTCTCTGCGTTACATGATACACTAAACATATAAAAAAAGAGGTACTGCCGATAGACGGTTAGCCCCATATAGTTGGTCAAAAATAACCGCCTAAGATTGGGACCTTGGGGCGGTTATTTTTGTGTTTTCGAATTCTGACCTATATGGCAGTACCATATGGATAATGTATGACAAAATGTATTTTTATTCAAATACAAAATGAAATCACATTTTGCCGATACGCTGTATGATGCCCCTCCGTTAGATTTCAACTGATGGAGGGGATTTTTACTACAATTTATTATTAGATTAGATTGATGCATAGAGGGAATTCATATGGCAGAACTAGAAAAGGATATGGAAGAAAAACTCATCCGGCAACTGACACAGGATGTTTCACAATGGACATATCGTCCGGATATCCGCACAGAAGATGAACTGTGGCAGAACTTCCGGCAGAAATTAAATCAAAACAATATCGACGTATTAGATGGGCAGGAACTGACAGATCAGGAATTTTCTCAGGTACAGGAATTTATCCGTACACAGGGTGAGACCCCATATAAGGCGGCACTCTGGCTTTCCGGGGAACACGGCATAGCCCAGATTCCTCTGGCCCGGGAAGACGCCTCCTTAGGAACGGTCTATCTCATGGCCATCAATAACAGAGAAATCGCCGGAGGCCGTTCGAGTTATGAAGTCATCAATCAGTACATGACGAGTAAGGCGGACGGGGTGAACGAGGTGAACGGGTTTGACCGGAAACGTCGTTTTGATGTTACTCTTCTTATCAATGGAATGCCCATGATTCATCTGGAACTAAAAAATCAGGATCATCCATATATGGATGCATTCCGCCAGATTCAAAAATATGGCAGGGAAGGAAAATTTCAGGGACTTTTCGGATTGGTGCAGATGTTTGTTGTATCCAATGGGACAAACACGAGGTATATTGCCGCCGATACAGCCGATTGCCTGAACGAACAGTTCCTGACTAAGTGGGTGGATAACGAAAATGTCCCCGTTGAGGACTATCTGGAATTTGCCAAATATGTTCTTTCTGTACCGACGGCCCATTTCTTGGTCGGCAAGTACAGTGTTCTTGATAGTGCCAAACGAAAAGTCATCCTTTTGCGCCCGTATCAGATTCACGCCATAGAGGCCATTAAAGATGCATCCCGTCATCGCATTTCCGGGTTCATCTGGCATACGACCGGTTCAGGGAAAACGCTCACTTCCTATAAGGTGACAAAGAATCTTCTCGATATCACCTCTATCGACAAGACGATATTCCTGATTGACCGGAAGGCTCTGGATGAACAGACGGCGCGCGACTTTCTCTCTTATGCCGAACATGATGACCTCGATATAGATAGTACAGATAATACCCGTGATCTGGAAGAAAAACTGATTAGTAAAGACCGTCAGGCGTTGATTACGACCATTCAGAAATTACAGCACATCATCCGCCGGTGTCATAATGGCCGTATTTCCCCACGTAATATGAAACGACTTCAGAGTCTGCGTATTGCCTTTGTTGTTGACGAATGTCATCGTACCGTTTCGCCTCAGACAAAACGGGAACTAGAACAGTTCTTCCAGAAATCACTCTGGTATGGATTTACAGGAACGCCAATCTTTGATCAGAATAAACGGGCGCAAAAAGGTGATCTGGCCCGAACGACAGAACAACTCTTTGGTCCCTGTCTGCACGAGTATACAATCAAAGAGGCCATCAAGGATAAGGCCGTACTGGGATTTCAGATTGAACATAATGGGACGTTGCATCTGGAAGACTTACAGGATCTAGCCGTGCAATTAGATGTGGCCGATGAACAAAAGGTACGGTCTATGACTCGTACTGAACTGGAAGAACAGGTGGCACGGGTTTATAAGAAACGGAAAGGTACCGATTTTTATGATACGGATGATCATCGTCGGGAAGTGGTGGCATGGATTGTCAATAAGTCGGCCGGAAAGTTCCGTCTTAATGCCGGTGAAGGAAATACCTATGAGGCCATTCTGACGACTGGATGTATCCAGGAGGCACAGAGGTATTATGAACTGTTCAAAGAATATATACAGGAAGGCCATGTCAAAGAACGGATACGCCGTCTTATGCCGGACTTCCCCAAAATTGCCATCACGTATACCGTCGGAGAAAACGAGGATGGCGCCACGGCCAATCAGGATAAAATGAAAGAATCACTGGCCGATTATAATGCCATGTTTGGGACACATTTTACTCTGGAAGACGGATTATCTGCCTACAATATAAATCTCAATGCCCGTCTGGCACGAAAAGAAAGTAAGTACCTGTCACGAGATGAACAATTGGATCTGGTCATTGTCGTAGACCGCCTCCTAACAGGATTCGATGCCCCCTGTGTCTCGACTCTTTTTGTAGACCGCGGCCCGATGCGTCCGCAGAATCTGATTCAGGCCTTTTCCCGGACAAACCGATTGTTCAATAATACTAAACAGTATGGGCAGATTGTGACATTCCGGTATCCGGCCATTTTTGAACGTGATATCAATGACGCCTTATTCCTCTATTCCCATGGCGGTACGAATGATGTCCAGGCCCCGACATATGAAGAGACAAAGGAGAAATTCGAGGCAGCCCTCAGTACCTTACGTGAGGTGGCACCTCAACCTGCCGATGTAGAAGACCTGTCTACGGTTGTAGAAAAGAAACGATTCGCCAAGTCCTATCAGGAACTGGATCATGCCCTGTCGGAAATACAGGTATACACAGAATGGAATCCCGATGATCTGGAAAATGTCTACCATCTGGATACGACGGTCCTCAATAACTATAGTGGCAAGTATCGCAATGTCATCGAAGAACTCCGCCATACTACGGACGACGATGATACAGGAGATACCGATATTCCTATTGATGTGGAATATGAATTGGAATCAGTCAAGATGACAGAAATCAATTATAAATACTTGATTCAGTTGATACAGACGCACATTCCGGAATATGATGAACTGGTCGTTCCCCGAATAGAAGATAAAACAATTGACCGCCATATTCACACCTTATATAAGACGAATCCCAAACTGGCCGCCATCATCGACGGTATCTGGACAGATCTCAAGTCACATCCTGAATCCTACCGTGGCCAGCGTGCCTTTGTCATCATTGACAAGAAAATCAATGATATCATTCATGGGAAAATACAGGACTTCTCTCAGAAATGGGACGTTGATACACAAGATGTCACCTACGAGGCATATCATCACAAACGGGACGAAAAGATGAACCTGAACATGCACTATGATGAGTACGCCCGGAAGAACCCCGAAGGGAAATTAAGTAAATTACGATACCGTAAACAAGTACGGGAAGAGGCAGAAAGTCTGGTTATGGAAGAAATCAGACCGTTGATCATGAAATAAAACACAGGAGAACTGGTGAAATTGTCCTCCTGTGTTAGACTCATGATGGAATGAAATTACATTGACGTATGTACGGGTTTTAAAATAAGAGGTAAAAATTTTTTCTGTACAGGTCAAAAATAATGGGTTTACAAAAATCTTGTAACGCGCATAAAATGCACGTTCCCGGGACGTGGCGCAGCTTGGTAGCGCGCTTCCTTGGGGTGGAAGAGGTCGCGAGTTCAAATCTCGCCGTTCCGACCACTGATTTATTGGGTATCTCCAGACTTTCGGGTCTGGAGATTTTTTTATTTTTTACAAAAATATGCCCCGTCATTCCGGACTAACCTGACAGATACAGTCCAAAGGGATTTTCTGCCCGTCCTGTGTAATCAGATACCGTCTGTCACAGTCTATTTTCCGGCACTGTATGATTTCCGTGCGCCATGTACCGCCGCGTTTTCGCAGATCTTCTTGAAAATACGTAATGCGCAGACGGGAATGCTCCAATCCCCGTCTGCATACATCCTGCCAGATTCTGTCCAGTTCCTGCCGCTGTTCTTCAGAGAATTCCGGCTTTTCCTCTATATATCGTGACGCCTCCGCTACGGCCTCTTCATACCCTTCCAGTGCGGCAAAGGGAGCAAACTGGGCCGCCCGTGCCTGTCGGGACATGCGGCGGTGACAACACACTCCCTCATACGGATAGTTCCATAATTCGTCTTTTTTACTCACGCGCGATGCCCTCCTATCTGTTCATTTCGTTCCCTTGTCGTCGCCCCTTCTTCCAGATTCCGCCCTTTGACGACGGCATTTTTCCCGAATCGTTTCTGGATGTGCAGAATCGCATGCTGCTGCCGCCGCTCCCGATCCGATTGCTCTTTTGTCATCCCCGTCGGACTGTCAAACAGCGTATCCATCTCATACCGCATCTTCTTTTCGTCGTCAACCCGTTCCGCTGTCAGGCAGACGCGGCGGACCCATAATCCCGGCCCGATGATCCGGTCATACAACCGCACGGCTCCTTCGGTAATCAGTCTTGTCGAAGCTGTTTTGACCCCCAGATGTATCGTACCATGGGCATGCCGGGGTACAGCTCTCCCATAGGAATCATGGACAATTTCCCCCGTATAGGCCCTATCCTGTTTCAAGCTGGTCCGGTCATAGCCGATAGTCAGGACCAGCATCTCCGTCACCAGCCCTTTGTCCACCAGTTCCAGCGACAGGGCTTCGGCCATTTCCCAGACGATAAGTCGGGCTTTCTCCGTGTCATAGGGATGATGCAGTACCTGCCCTGAACCCACACTATGTTTCTGAGGATGCCATCTTTTAATGTCCTCTATCGTACAAGGCTCGTATCCCCAGCTATGATCGATGAGAAGCTCCGCCTGGATACCAAACAGCTTATAAAGAAACGATTCTTCTTTCCTGGAAAGCAAGGCAATATCCTTCATCGTATACAGTCCGTTTTCTTCCAGCTTCTGCGCAATGCCCCGGCCGATGCGCCAGAAATCAGTCAGCGGACGGTGCTGCCATAAAATCTGTCGGTACGAAAGTTCGTTGAGACTGGCAATGCGCATTCCATGGGAATCACCGGGTAGATGCTTGGCTACAATATCCATCGCTACCTTGGCCAGATATAGATTGGTCCCGATTCCTACCGTCGCCGTAATGCCCGTCTCCTGCAGCACATCCCGTACCATGCGTTCTGCCAGCTCCCGGGCCGTCATGCCATACAACCCCAGATACGCCGTCACATCCATGAATACTTCGTCAATGGAATACACATGGATATCTTCCGGTGCCACATAGCGCAGATATATACCATAAATTTTCGTACTGTACTGCAAATACAACGCCATCCGCGGCCGGGCAATCTGATATACCAGTCCCACATCAGGATGGTCCCGCACATCCCGGTCATCATACGATACCGTCGTAAACTCCCGTCCCAGCCTTACCTTCCGCCGGGCATTGATATCCTGCACAGCCCGTATAACCTCAAAGAGCCGCGGCCTCCCGGGAATCCCCCAGCTCTTCAGCGCTGGCGATACGGCAAGGCAGATGGTCTTATCGGTACGGCTCTGATCCGCTACCACCAGATACGTCGTCAGGGGATCCAGCCCTCTCTCCCGGCACTCCACAGAAGCATAAAACGATTTCAAGTCTATGGCAACATAGGTCCGTTCCATTATTCCCCCCCTTTCTTTGTAAAGGGAACATTTGTTCTGTTTTATTATATCATATGCGAACAAATGTTTCAATGCGCATAGAGAGTTACGAAAAAACTGCCACCCATTCAGATGACAGTTATATATACCTTCATATATTTTTCTATTATTTACATCTCATCTACCAGCAACTGTACGATGAGATTAGCTTCGTGGGCTGCACAAATGGCGACACGGGGGGCCATGAGGCCCCGGCCGGGACGGGCATTCCGGGTCTGGTCGCCACAGATATAGAAGCGACTGGTGATTTTTTTCGTCTGTATATCATTGCTGTCTCCATATCCAGCCATCCCCGATGCAGAAACGATGTATTTGTCCGGGCATTGTTCCAGTATGGTGTGGACCAGCATGGTTTTGGCATCGGGATTGTCAAAGGCCTCGCAGATGATCCAGTCGTCTCTAAGAAGTTGAGGAACGTTTTCTTCGTTGAGACGGACGCAGTCCGTCCGGACATCGATGAACGGGTTGATATCCCGTATCTGCCGTGCCAGGGCATCGGTCTTATACGATCCCAGGTCACGGATCATGTAGGACTGGCGGTTCAGGTTGCTGGCATCGACGGTATCGAAATCGAGCAGATGGAGATGACCGACTCCCGTACGGGCCAGATAGATGGCAGCATTGGAACCAAGGCCCCCCAGTCCACAGATAGCGACGTGTCCGGCGCGTACTTTGTGATGGACCCGGGGCGTATGACGGGAGCACATCATGGCTTCCAGTGCATCCCGGGGTGGCAGCCGGTCTTTTGGGATAAAATAGATTTCATCGCCTTCATGAAGGGGCAGATCATCACTGGTGGCAAATCCATTTACGATTGTAATTTCCCGTCCGGACCCGCGGGCTGCTGCCAGGGCGGACAAACTTGTTTCTTCACAGGTATCCGGTTTTCCATTGAGTATAATATGCAATTGAACGCACCTCACAGTCATATAAAAAACGCACGGCGTCTGACACCTTAGGTGGTGTCCCCGTCGTGCGTTATATCATGTCCAGTCTATCGTATCCGTTCTTTCCTGTCAATGCCTGTTTAGTTTCTCCTGATAACGTTTTTTTCAGAAACTTGTTGTATCATGAAGGTACGTTGAGCATCGGTACTTAAAAAGAGCTGTCACTTGACAGCTCTTTTTGCCTGTGCGCCTTCCTTCAGGCGCTTGAGTTCCTGTTGTTGCTCTTCCGGCAGCGACACGCCACAGCAGCCGCCTGTCGTGTTATTGGCATAACCTTTGAATACTTCCGATGCTATATGTCTGATTTTCTTTACCGATTCTACTACCATAAGGGCGCCTCCTTCTGCACAATATATAGTCAGGGAATGAATTTCTTATTACACCCTTAGTATAGCATAAAATTAAAATTTAGAAAATACCTACTAATGGAAAATTTTTATTAATTACTATTTTGTATAGGAACAGGTTCACAGGAACATTTTTCTGAATCAGACAAGCGGCGGATCAACACATCCACAGCCTGTTCATATCCTTTGTAATGACGGCGCCGCTTATCAGGCAGGGATTCGTATTCCTTCTTCAGTTGATATACCGATTGCCCATAAAGTTCCGGCATATCATGAAAGCGGCTGAAAATCGTCATTCCCTGCATGACTTCGGCTCCTACAATCGTTCCATCGCCACTGCAGGCAAGGAGGACAATGCACCCTGGCCCGAAGCGGCCTTTTCTGCCACCAATCCCTACATTTCCCCGCTGGCGCAGACGCCGGACGGCCGCCTGATACTGGCGTACCTGCAGTCTGGCCCCCAGAATCTGAAGCACCATGAGGATGAAGAGAATAGCAAAGAAGAGTTCCAGTTTCATGGCATCAGTCGTCGAGGACGTGGATGTCCAACCGGTCAAATCCCGCAAGCAGAGGCCGTATCCGATCGGCAATCCTGCGGCAGCCGCCTATATCCCGGCTTTCCACGTTGAGAGGCATATTGGGATCATGGAGAGACATGCGCAGCAGCGCCCAGCCATTGGGGAACAGGAGACGTACGCCTTCATAGGATGGGCTGGCAATGCCGATGCCGGCCGCAGCAGCCCGTTTTTCAAACGCATCCAGTACAAGTTTGCCATAATCCCCGGCTTTTTCACCGGAAATTTTCAGACGGTATTCCCGGCTTTCTGCCGGTTCCCCCAGATCTTTGATAAGACTACCCAGACTGCTTCCCTGCGCGCGGGCTCGGGCAGCGGCAATGACCAGTTTGACGGCCAGATAGGCACCGTCATCGAGGTAATAGTTTTCACTGAGAGCTCCGTGACCGGACGTTTCAATAGCCAGAGGCGAGACGATACCCTTCTGATTGAGACGGATGCATTCATCGATGACGTTCTTATATCCTCTCATGTACCGGTGATGGACGAGGTGCAGGTGATTCTGCAGGAACGTCGTCAGTTCATCGCTGGTCACGGAGTCCGTCACAATAGTACTGCCGGGATAATCCGGTGCCAGAATAGCCGCCATCATGGCAATCAGAGCATTGCGGCTCACAGTCTCCCCATCGGAAAGGACAGCACTCATGCGGTCTACGTCCGTATCGAAAATGAGCCCCAGATTGGCCTTACTGTTCAGGACAGCCTGACGAATACTGGCCATGGCTCCGGCATTTTCCGGATTGGGGATATGGTTCGGGAAATGGCCGTCCGGTTCGAGAAACTGGCTGCCTGTCGTATCGGCCCCGAGCGGCGCCAGAACCTGGCTGGCAAAGAACCCGCCGCTGCCATTGCCGGCATCGACGATGATGTGCATCCCCGAAAGAGGCTGGCCTCCGGCCGTATCCAGTGCTTTGCCGATAAGTCCGCGCAGATGCGCCGTATACAAAGAAATAATATCCAGCGGCTGCACCTTTACAAGGTCACCACTGCGCACGGGTTCAGAGCCGGCCCGTGTCAGGACGTCGGTGATTTCTGCTTTTTCCAGCCCGCCTTTTTCCGTAAAAAACTTCAGGCCATTGCGATTATACGGCAGATGGCTGGCCGTAATCATAATAGATCCGTCCATCTTCGTCTGTGGGAAGACGATGGACATGAACATAGCCGGCGTCGAAGCCATCCCGCAGTCGTATACCGTCACTCCCATAGCCGTCAGTGCCTGGAACAGGGCGTCCTTCAGCATTCCCGCCGATATGCGCGAATCATGCCCTACAGCAATCCGCAGCTGATCTGCGCTTTTCCCCAGCCGGTCTTCCAGAAATGTGACAAATCCGGCAGCAATGCGGTTTACCGCTTCCGGCAGGAGATTGACCTTCTCTCCTGCTACGCCTTCGACAGCAATACCACGGACATCACTGCCGTTCTGTAATTTCAATAACTCTTCGTTGGAAATCATGCCATCCTCCCGTACATCTGAATCTTTCATGTTGCAGTTATAATAAGGCCAGCAGGCCATCAATATCGGCTTCGGTCGTAGCCCAGCTGGTAACGAACCGTATCGTCTGTGTCCCATCAGCGTTGTCCAGCCATTTTTCAAACATGACGTTCTGCGCCAGTTCCGCTGCCTTTTCGCGGGTCATGACAGGGAATATCATATTGGAAACCGGTGTATAGGCAAATTCATAGCCTTTGGCCCCGATACCATGAGCCAGCTTCTGTCCCATAGCATCAGCCTGACGTCCCAGTTTCGTATACAGGTCATCTTTTAACAGTGCCTGGAACTGGATACCCAGAAGCATCCCTTTGGCAAAAAGAGCCCCGTTCTGCCGCATAATGGCACGGAAATGTGGTTTCAGATTGTCGTTGATGATAACTACCATTTCGCCAAAAAGGGCGCCGCATTTCGTTCCGCCAAAATAAAACGCATCGGCCAGAGACGCCATGTCTTTGAGGGTGACATCATTATACGAAGACCCCAGAGCCATAGCCAGACGTGCCCCGTCAATATACAGATACAGACCATGGCGGTCGCAGCATGCGCGCAAGGCCTTCAATTCATCCAGCGTATAGACAGCACCCATTTCCGTCGTATCGGAAATATAGACTACTCTGGGCAGTACCATCTGTTCCATATCATGGAAGGCAACGACTTTATCCACGTCTTCGGGAGACACTTTGCCATCCGTCGTCGGCACAGGCAGTACTTTGTGCCCTGTCGCTTCGATGGCACCGATTTCATGGGTATAGATATGGGATGATTCGGCAGCAATGACCGCTTCGTAGGGGCGCATAAACGCAGCCAGGCAGACCAGATTAGTCAGAGTACCACCGGCAATGAAATGCACGTCTGCACCGGGCTGGCCTGTAATCTGGCGCACGAGCTCTGTCGTTTGTGTGCAGAATGTATCATTGCTATAACTGTCGCTGGGCGTCAGATTCTGTTCTGCCAGTGCCTGAAAGACCTGTGGGTGCGCACCCAGACTATAGTCATTTTTTAAGAATATCATGTCCATTCCCTCTTTTCCTGCAATAATAAAATACAGATGTATATCATTTTAATTATACGGAATGCTTTAAAAAAACACAAGAAAACTTCTTACAGGTAAGACAGCGCTTCCCGGACCGATGAGACAATATGGCCGGCAGCCTGCTGTACCTGTTCTGGCGCATAAGAGAAGGTAAAGGAAATATCTGCTGCCTTGAGCATAGGCGTATCGTTATATGAATCCCCGATAGCCCCCATCGTATGGATGGCCAGTTTCTCTTTAACTGCAGCCAGGCCCGTCCCTTTAGAACAGTCGGATCCTACGACATCGACGACGCTCGTATTGGCATAGGCTGTCAGTGTGGTCCCATATTCCTGCTGGATATCTCTGGCAATCGACTGGGCTGCTTCATCACTGCCGGCATAAAAAGAAATACCGTAGATATCACTGCCAGCCAGGTCCGCAAAAGACATAATCCGCGTCTGACCAGGAAACTTGGGCGGTGTCAGCGTATAGACCGTATCATTGGCCTGAATGACCGTGTCGGCCCGCCGTCCATACCGGTCATATATTTCTTCGACGCAATCCCGGGAAACGGTTTTCTTCATGAGCACCTGCAAATTGCCGTCCAGAACCAGCGCACCCGTCGCCAGAATATAGAAATCAAAACGCACATCTTCCCGGGCCGCCTGCCGAACGCCCCGGAGAGACCGGCCGGTGCTGACGCCAAATAAACCGCCAGCCTGTTGGAAGGCCCGGATGGCTTCCCGGTCCCCCTTGCGGTACGGTTCGTCCAGAAACATAAAATACAACGTGTTGTCAAAGTCGCTCGCCATTGCTTTTTTCATCATTTTTCTACATTTCCTTTGATATTTTAATATTTTATCATTGACAAAGTTAATCGTTTAATTTATAATGTGTTCAAACATAAAGACAACGATGTCTATCCCACATCGTGTCTTTATGTTTTTTTATTACCGTATTTCGCAAGAGGGGGCGAATACCATGTATGTCATGCATATGGAAAAAATACTTGAAATGAATATGGCCGCATACAAGCGCAAAGAACGGCAGGAAAAAGATGACCAGCCACGCCGCCCGCATAAAGGCCATCCTGCCGGAATCAGCCTGTCCCTGCCGGACATTTGTCCGGTTTTAGGATAGAACATCCAACATAATCCCCGAACGCCCCGGTGTCGTACACGGACACCGGGGTGTTCACGTTAAGATGGGACTTATCCTTTTTTAATCCGTTCGTGGATATGCATCATAGCCGGATTGATATGGCAGTATCCGCCGGGATTTTTATCCAGATATTTCTGGTGATATTCTTCTGCCGTAAAGAAATTCTGCAACGGCCGCACTTCCACCGCCAGAGGGCGGCCTGCTTTTTCCGCTACGTGATTGACGACTTTGCGGATATCCGTCAATAATGCCGGGTCTTCATAATAAATGCCCGTCCGGTAATTGATTCCTACATCTTCCCCCTGCTTATTTACTGACAGCGGATCGATGACCATAAAATAATAATCCAGCAGCTGTCCTGTCGGCAATACATCGTCATCATAGGCCACCTTGACCGTTTCCGTATGACCGGTCCGCTGGGACTTCACTTCTTCGTAAGTCGGTTTTATAGTCCTGCCGTTGGCATATCCTGTTTCCGTTTTCAATACGCCATCAAATTGATCCAGAAATTTCTGCAGACCCCAGAAACAGCCACCTGCCAGATATATAGTCCGTATCATTTCTATATCACTCCTGTCATTGCATATTCGTATACCGTCTTTACTATACCATAAAGGGGCCGGATTGTGTACTCTTTTCCTGCATTGCAAAAAAAGGCATCCCATGCTATGCTTACAGAGAGGTGAGGACGATGGATTCTATTATACAATTATCACTGGAGCGCCAGTACATGAGGCGTCTCAATTGAACATATTCAACACAGTGAAACATGGATGCTGCCGTCATAAAAAAGCACTGAAGCGGACGCTGATTGTCCTCGTTCTCCTTTCCGTCCTTCTCTGTGCTCTGGCTTTTGCAGCCATCCACGGCGCCGCCCGCCTGTTCAATCATACCATGTCCCGTCAGACCATGCTCCGCGGTACGATTACCGTAGAAACACTGGCACCCCACATTACGGGCTACGTCCAGTTCACCAATCTTGTCTGGAAAGACCCGGACGGCCATCTCATCCTCTACGTGCCAGACGGCAGTCTCAGCGTACGCCCCTGGGATATCATCACCCGTTCCATCAAATCGACGACGCTTACCAATATTACCCTCAATAACGCGACCATTGCCGCCTATTTTGACGAAAAAAACCAGCTGGATCTCATCGCCCAAGATGAGAAAGAAAAAAAGGACGGCACAGAAAAAAGACAGCCCCGGTCTTTTCAGGACCGCATCCGCAATATCAACTGGAATGGCCAGAAACTGCATGCCTCACTGGATCTCAACAACTGCCAGCTGGAATCGTATCATATGAGCCGTCATTATGTTATGGAAAGCGTCAACGCCCATATCGGCATGTACACGGGAAAACGGGCTGATATCCAGGTCTCTACAGGCCGGTTCGCCGGTACGGCTATCGGAGATGGCGTCGCTATCAAAGGAAAAATCGACCTGACTACCCCTATCCCCACGATGGACATGAACGTGGATATCGTCAATGTGGATCCTTCTTCTCTGGGTTTTGGCGATAACATCCACGACCAGATGACTCTGACCTTCCACGCTACGGGGCCACTGGACCAGCCGGAAGCCCGGGGCCACCTCCACATGGAACGGCTGAACCTGCCGGCCCTGCGCTTTACCGATGTGTCTGGCAACGTCTATTATCATGACTCCCTGCTTCAGTTTACCAAAGTAAAAGCCAAAGTATATGGCGGCACGCTCGATGCCTACGGTGATTATAACCTGGAAACCCGGGCATACAACATCTACGGGCACGGGGAAGACCTCAACAGCAGCACGGCCCTGCACGATATGAAATTCCGGACCCTCGTCACCATGGACATCACCATGCGCTGCGATGGCAATCCCCGTCATCTCAGGGCCTATGGATCATTCCAGTCTGGCAGCGGCTATTACTTCCCTCTCCATTTCAATTCCATTTCGGGGCGCTTCAACAACCGCTACCATGAACTCGATTTCTATGACGTCGTCATCAGCACTGCCATGGGCGATATTGCAACCGATGCCCTGCACATTGTAAACGGAGAGGTCCAGCTCAGCCCGGTACGGATCCGGGATGCCGAAAGCGGGGAAACGACAGAATTCCGCGGCCTCGACAACTATAAGGAAAGCAAAGAAACACAGGCCGCCATGGGCCGCAATCTAAAAAACCTGGGCCAGAGCATGAAATCCATCAACCAATCCATAAAGAGCATGAAGAAATCTCTTGATTTTTAGCATAAAAATGACGATGCCGTACGAAGCAATCACTGCTCCGTACGGCATCGTCGTTCTGTTTATCCCATCATCTGCACTTCGGTAAGGGTTCTTTCTTTTGTTCTATATCGTGGTTTCCTTTTTCCTGGATTTCTTTCCACAGCGTATCGGCCACAGGCTGCCACTGTTTCGCATATTCTTTGCACTTTGCGCACAGGTGTTCTGCCGATTCCGGCGAAATCAGATCCGTCGATTTCGCCCCGCTCCGTTTGACCATAGCTGCCAGATACTGCGGGTTTTCCAGCATCGGGCACGGGCGCAGATGATTGTGGTTAAACGGCTGGCCTTTGGCGTATTCTTTGAACAAAGGCTGCTGCAGACATTCGAGCAGGCTCTGGTTCTTGATATTGGCACTGGAATAATGGATGAATACACACGGTTCCACGTCGCCATTGGGGTTAATATGGCAATAGTTCCGGCCACCGGCTACACATCCGTCAATATACTGGCCGTCGTTCTGGAAATCGATGGCAAAAATAGGTTTACCGCCTTTGACACTGCGGATTTCGCGGACACGACGTACCATATAGGCCCTCTGTTCTTTCGTCGGCATCAGGTCTGGTGACGCGTCGTTACCGACGGGCATGTAATGGAAATACCAGGTAAAATAAGCACCTTTGCGGATCAGCAGGTCGAGAAAATCATCGGATGTAACCGTTTCAATATTCTTCCGGGTATAGCAGATAGACGTACCAAAGACGATGCCATGTTCCCGGAGCAGATCCATGGCATGCATGACTTTATCAAAATGGCCGGCACCGCGGCGGCTGTCGTTGACTTCCCGGTATCCTTCGACACTGAGGGAGAAGCTCAGGTTGCCTACATCAGTCACTTCATGACAAAAGGCATCGTCGATGAGAGTCCCGTTGGTAAACGCATGGAATTCGCAATCGGGATGTTTACGGCAGAGGCGGATAATATCGGCTTTGCGGACGAGTGGTTCCCCGCCGGTCAGCAGATAGAAATGACAGCCCAGTTCCTTGCCCTGGGTCACGATTTTATCCATCACATCGAAGGACAGATTCAGCGTATGGCCGTATTCGGCAGCCCAGCATCCGATACAATGCATATTGCAGGCACTGGTCGGATCAAAAAGAATAGCCCAGGGGATATTACAGTGATATTTCGCTTTTGCGGCATTACGGGCACGGAGCCCATAAAAACCGGCTTCAAATCCCAGATCCATGACAGCCGTTTTGACGATATTCGGGTTGAGCGTGTTCAACGCATGGTCCAAAAAATGGAACCATTTGCCATCTTCGTCAATCAGGCGGCGGGCTTCTTCAAAGGATTCTTTTTCAAATAAGTCGCCAAAAAGATGTTCCATAACAAAGGACAAATGTTTCAATGACTTTCTCCGGTCTTCCGGATTTTTTTCCGACATAATGCGGTCTACAATCAATCCTATCGTTTTCTTTTGTACTTCGTGTGTCAATCTTTTCATGGCATTCCATCTCCTCTTTTTGGAAACCGAAATAGCACTTTTTCTTTTCACCTATTATTATACGCCTCCCGGCATAAATGTCAAAAGGTTAAAGTCAAAAAGTCAGATTAAAAGCAAAAAATCTGCCCCATGAACCATGATACGGTCACGGGGCAGCCTTTTCCTGTATCCGTTTATTTTCCAGGCACGATAGAATTTTTCCAGGGAGATCCGACCAGGCTCGATGTCGTAGCCAGGCTGTGTACCATCTGGGATACGGCCTGATAGTTGGCCTGAACGCCTTTTTCGCTGTTTTCATAGGTCGCGGCATTTTCTTTCTTGATGCCAATCGTATCCGCTTCCTTTTCGGCATCCATATTGGCTCCGATAAAGACGAATTCCCAGCCTTTTTCTTCCTGGGCATCAATCAGTTTCCTGACTTTTTCCTGGTCATAGGTCTGACTGTAGTTTTCCAGTCCGTCCGTGATGATGACAAACAGGACTTTGCTGCCCGTATCATCGATGCCTTTGACCGCTTCTGTTTTTTCGATGGCATCGCCAATAGTATCGTACAATGCCGTCGCGCCACGGACCTTATACGAATCAAGGGTCATATCGGGCACCTCAGAAATCGGCTTACGGTCCGCCAGGATTTCGTGATCACTGCTGAACAGGATAGTCGTCACATTTGTCGGCACCGACAACTGCCGTTCTTTGGCCAGCATGGAATTGTAGCCTTTTACCGTATCTTCTTCCAGGCCTTTCATGGACCCGCTCTTATCGATGAGCAGCACGACTTCCAGATGGGACGCCTGTACAGCCGGCTTTGCTGTCCCGGCCGGTTCCGTTCCACTCTGTGTTGTCGTCGTTTCCGTCGTCGCAGCAATCCCCGGTACCGTAGTCTGTATTTCCGTTCCCTTCAGTACCTGTCCGACTGCCGGCACGCTCTTTGCCAGCTGCTGCAGCGTATCAGTCCAGTTGGCTGCCATGACAGCCGTACTGCCCAGTCCCATGAGGCAGGCCAGGGCAGCCATTATTTTCAGGTGTTGTTTCATCATCATCGCCCTCCTTTGCTATATTCTTATTATACCATCCTTTGTATCACAGTTTTAATACACTTTTACCTGTATCCAACCTTCATTGTACATCTTGTCGCCTTCTTCACCCAGGTCCTGATACGTTTCCTGTCCTTCGTAGACTTCCGGCGGCGGGAATACGACGGGATTATCCTTGTAATCTTCATCTTCTTCCATTTCCGGAACAGCCGTATTCGGTGTGGAATAAGTCAGATATTCAAAGTTCTTGAGGGCTATATCAGGCCGGCTCATAAAATCAATGAAGGCGTGGGCGTTTTCTACATGGGCCGCGTTTTTAGGGATGACCCAGGAGTCAATCCAGAGATTCGTTCCTTCTTTTGGTACGACGTAAACCAGATCTTCATTTTCCAGCATCATGCGCAACGCTTCCCCGGAAAAAATGACACCCATGGCGGCTTCCCCGGAGACGAGCTTATCCTTTACATCATCGATACCATAGGCCTGGACGAGCGGTTTCTGGGCAATGAGCATGTCCCGGGCCTGACGGATTTCATCGGGATTGGTCGTATTGAGCGAATAGCCCAGCCGTTTCAGGGCTACCATATAGGCATCGCGGGGAGAATCCTGCATGAGGATTTCATTCTTATACTTCTCATTCCAGAGAATATCCCAGCTGTCTACGGGATCATCGACCATGGTGCGGTTGTACAAGATTCCGACGGTCCCCCAGCAGTACGGTACGGAATAGATATTTCCCGGGTCAAAAGTTTCCGACTGTTTGTAAAACGCCTGTCCCACATACTGACGCGCGTTTGGCAGGCGGGAGAAATCGAGGGGCTGCAGGAGGTCGTGTTTGATCATCTTCTGAATCATATAGTCCGACGGACAGATGACATCGTAACGCACGGCACCGGCTGCCACCAGAGGATACATGCTTTCATTGGTATCGAATTCATCCATGACGACGTGGATGCCCGTTTCTTCTTCAAACTGCTCCAGCGTGTCCGGATCGATATAGTCGCCCCAGTTGTAGACATACACCACGTTATCCCCTTCCGCTTCCTCTTCATCGTGAAATCCGCAGCCGGAAAATGTCAAAAGGCACGCCAGGGCCAGACAGAGACAGAGTATATATTTTTTTATCATGTGAGCGCCCCCTTAATGTGCCGACTGCCCCATCTGCATGCGTTTCCGGTTCCAGAACAGGAGAAACGCAAAGACCAGGACAAAAACAAAGACCAGTGTAGACAGGGCATACATTTCCGGATGGATTCCCAGTTTCAGTTCGGCATAGATTTCCGTAGGCAGCGTATCGATTCCGGCACCTTTGGTAAAGTGGGTAATGATGAAATCATCCGCCGACATAGTGAAGGCCAGCATAAACCCGGCCAGCAGGCTGGGCCGCAGTTCCGGCAGGACTACGCGGCGGAAGGCCATAAACGGCGTCGCCCCCAGGTCCCGGGCCGCATCATAGCAGTTGCGGTCCAGAGACAGCATCTGCGGCATGAGACAGAGAATGACGTAGGGCAGATTGAATACGATATGGGCCATGAGAATGGTGCCGTAGCCGAGGCGCAGTCCCAGTCCCAGGAACAGCAGCATGAGGGAAATCCCCGTCACGATATCGGCGTTGAGGAGGGGAATATTGGCAATGCCCATGAGAACCGACCGGCGGCGCCGCCCCATGCCGCGCAGAGCCAGACAGGTCACCAGCCCGAGAAGCGTCGCTACGGCCGCTGATGACAAGCCAATGGTAATCGTATTCTGCAGGGCTTCCAGGATGCCTTCATTCTGAAACAGTTCGCCGTACCACTGGAGGGTAAATCCCGTCCAGTGCCCCCGGTAGCGGCTGGCATTGAACGACTGGGCAATGAGTACGCCGATAGGGGCGTAGAGAAACAGGAAAATCAAGGCCACGTAGGCTTTTTTCCAGAGACGCATCATTTCTTCACCTGCCCTTCGCTGTGGTCAAAATAGGCCGTCAGCACCATATTGATAATGATGAAAATCATGAGGACCAGCGATAACCCGCTCCCCAGATGCCAGTCATAAGCCATAGTGAATTCCTGTTCGACAATATTGCCGATTAACAGCACCTTATTGCCACCTAGGAGACCACTGATAAAGAATGTCGTCAGGGACGGAATGAACACCATGGTAATCCCGCTGATGGCGCCCGGAAGAGACAACGGCAGGATAACCCGCGTAAAGGTCTGCCACGAACTGGCCCCCAGATCACGGGCTGCAAAGATGACGTTCCTATTGATTTTCGAAAGGGATACGTACAAGGGCAGCACCATATAGGGCAGGAAATTGTATATCATGCCGATGACGATAGCCGCCGGCGTATTAATGAGCGTCACATCCGGCAGGGCCAGAAGACGCAGAAACTGATTGAGGATGCCATTTTTTTCAAGAATTGTCTGCCAGGCCATAGTAGACAGGAGGGAATTCATCCACATGGGCAGGATAAACAGAAGGAAAATGAGGGCACCATGGCTGCGCTTGCGCTCCGTCAGGATCAGACAGAGGGGATAGGACAGGAGAAGACAGACCAGAGTGCTCACCAGCGCCAGCAGGAGAGACAACTCCAGAGCCTTGGCGTATTCCCATTGCAGGAGGACGGCAATATTGGAAAGACTCCACTGCCCGTCACCGCCAGTCAGGCCATACCAGCCGACAAATACGAGGGGAACGAAAATAAACAGCGCAGCCCAAAAGAGAAAGGGCATTGCAAAGAGATGGCGCATGGCCACAGATTTAATCATTTTCCATCGCCCTTTCATCTTCCGATTCCGGTTTATTCATAATCTGGATATTGAAGGGATCCACCCACAGGCTGACTTCATCTCCCGGGTGATAGACCCGCGTCGATTTGACCAGCCATTCGATTTCCCCGGCACGGACGGTGATATTGTAATTCATCCCTTCAAAGATGACCTTGGTCACCGTGCCGTTGAGTGCCCCGTCACGGACCTCATGGAGTTCGATGTCTTCCGGCCGTATCTGTACATCGACAGGCCGGTTGCAGCCAAACCCCACATCGACGCAGTCAAAATCCAGCCCCTGGATGCGCACGAGCTTGTCATGGACCATGAGCCCATCGACGATATTGCTGTCTCCGATGAAATCAGCTACGAAAGCATTTTCCGGTTCGTTGTAAACGCTTTCCGGCGTGCCGATCTGCTGGACATAGCCCTGATTCATGACGACGACCGTATCAGACATACTCAGGGCTTCTTCCTGATCGTGGGTAACAAAGACAAAGGTGATGCCCAGTTCTTTTTTGATTTTTATAAGTTCCAGCTGCATACTGCGCCGCAGTTTACGGTCCAGCGCGCTGAGCGGTTCATCCAGGAGAAGTACCCGCGGTTCGTTGACGATAGCCCGGGCAATGGCTACACGCTGCTGCTGTCCGCCGGATAAATCGACGATATTGGCATGTTCATAGCCGTCGAGATTGACCAGTTTCAGGGCATAGCGGATTTTATCTTTGATATACTCACGGGATTTGCCGTGGATTTTGGGACCGAAGGCGATATTATCCGCCACATCCATATGGGAAAACAGCGCATAATTCTGAAACACCGTATTCACCTGGCGGCGGTTGGGCGGCACATGAGTGATATCCTGTCCGTCAAACAGGACAACGCCTGTGTCAGGTTCTTCAAACCCGCCGATGAGCCGCAGTGTCGTCGTCTTTCCACAGCCACTCGGCCCCAGAAGTGTTACGAATTCATTTTCATAAATCGTCAGATCCAGGCCATCCAATACGAGATGACCATCAAAAGACTTTGATACACCCTGCAAATGAATCAATTCTTTTTTCATTTCGTCTATATTCCTCCTGTCTCACAGGTATGCATAATAAATTCACCTTAACTGTATTATTCTACCAAACAAAAGGAGCTTTGAGCAACTGTCTTTTCTCATTTTCATCTTGTTTTTTCTTTTTTAATTTTTGTTTTCTATGCTATTCTATAGTTATTATTTATAAAAAATAAATCATAAAGTCTTTCGATTGTTAAATAATTTTTATCGTATTTTTACGTTTTAAATTTTGTAAATTTCATGTAAAATTTTCTTTCTAAAACAAATTTGTTATAGGTTATACGTTTAAATTTATTTATAAAAAAGCATGTTCTAAAAAATGATACTTGTCATAATTATGCTTCATACAAAAATAATACTTGTCATAATTATGCTTCATACATTTGTCTTATTATATAGGACATGGTATACTGAAGACGCTGATTACGATCGTATATATATATAGCATTGCAGCTGCACCCCATCTATGGATATCCAACAGACAAGAAGGAGTGCTTATTTCTATGCCAAACACAACCCCTGAAACCGTACAGCCCCAGAAAGTCGGGGGATTCCTCGGCTGGATTGAACGGATCGGCAATAAAATTCCTGACATTACCATGCTGTTTATTGCCGCATTCTTTATCACCTGTATCGTTTCCATGATTTTTTCCTATTTCACCTTTGATTATGTCAACCCGGCGACAGGCAAGCAGATTGCCATCACCAATATGCTCAGCCCGGCGTCCCTGGTAACACTCATGACCAAAATGGTCACCAATTACTCCGGCTTCCCGCCCCTCGGCATGGTCATCGTCGCTACCCTGGGTATCGGCATTGCTGACGGGTCCGGTTATATCAACACGGGACTCAAGAAAATCCTGACGGTCACGCCGAAATTCCTTCTCACACCGATTGTCATCGTCGTCGGTATGCTCAGCCATCTGGCACCGGACAGCGGTTACATGATCATTATCCCTATCGCAGCATACCTCTTCTATGCATCGGGCAAGCATCCTCTTTCCGGTGTCGCCGCATCTTTTGCCGGTATCGCCGGTGCCTTTGCCGCCAACTATACGCCGTCGGCCATCGACCCGGTCATCCAGGGCTTTACCCAGATGGCAGCCCAGATTATCGACCCGACTTATGAAGTCAATGTCCTCTGCAATTATTTCTATGCTGTCGGTTCAACCTTTGCCGTCATCGGTTCCTGCTGGTGGATTACGGAAAAAGTCACGGAACCGTGGTGCTGGAAAGCCTGCCCCCTCGATACAGACATCGACGTATCGGAAAGTGCCATGACGGCTATTACCCCCAAAGAAAACCGCGCTTTCTATATCGCTTCCTTCGTCCTCGTCGCCATGCTTGCCGGCCTCTTCCTGAGCCTCATGCCTGCCGACTCGATCTGGCGTGATCCCCAGGGAAATCTGGCCAGCTTCAAAGCGCCGGTTATGCAGTCTATTGTCGCTATTATCTTTATGCTCTGCGCCGTCACCGGTATCGTATACGGCATCATCAGCGGTAAATTCAGAAGTTCCAAAGATTTCACCCACTCCATGGAAGAAATCACCAAGACACTGGTACAGCTTATCGTATTCTATTTCTTCGCTGCCCAGTTCATGTATGCCTTCGGTGCTTCCAACCTGGGGGCTCTCATCGCCGTATCCGGTGCCGAATTCCTGAAATCTCTGGCTCTGCCGCCGCAGATTACGATTTTCGGGGTCATCGTCTTCGTTGCCCTCCTCAATCTGCTCATCACATCGGCATCGGCAAAATGGTCCATCCTGGCACCGATTTTCGTACCGATGCTCATGTCCGTCGGCATTGCCCCGGAACTTACCCAGGCTGCATTCCGCGTCAGTGACTCCGCCGTCAACGTCTGCACACCGATGTTTGCTTTCTATCCCCTGATTATCATTTATTGCCAGAAATATTACAAAAAAACCGGCGTCGGTACCCTGAGCAGTATGATGCTGCCCTACACCGGTGCCCTGCTCGTAGCCCTGACCATCATGTTGTACCTCTTCTGGTGGTTCAATATTCCTCTCGGCTTCCAGGCAGATTATGTATATCCCCGTCAGATGTTCTAACGGGATATAGTAAAGGAGGAACCATCCTATGAATCCATTACAAGAAGAAATGATGCACCGTTTTTGCCGGTACGTCCGCATTCCGTCCCAGAGCAAGCCCAATGGCGGCACGCAGGTCCCCAGCACGGAATCGCAGTGGGATATGGCCCGTACTCTCATGAAAGAATGCGAAGACATGGGCCTCGTCGATTTGTCCCTGTCAGATAAATGCGTACTCACAGGTCGTCTCCCTGCCCATACTGAACCGGGCTGCGACCGCAAGATTCCCGCCGTCGGCTTCTGTGCCCATCTGGATACGGTCGATGTAGACCTGTCACCTGTCGTACATCCCCAGCTCGTCGAACACTACGACGGCGGCGACATCGTCCTCAATGCAGATAAAAATATCGTCATGACCGTCAGCGACCATCCGGAACTGCGCGACTATATCGGTCAGGACCTGATCACGACAGATGGCACCAGTGTCCTCGGGGCAGATAACAAAGCCGCCATCACCAACGTCATGACGGCACTGCACACCCTGACTACCCATCCGGACCTGTATCACGGCGATATCTACGTCGCCTTTGTCCCCGACGAAGAATGTGGTCTCTTCGGCTCGAAGAATATGGACTTTTCCAAATTCCCTGTCGCTTTCGCCTATACTATAGACAGCTGCGCTCTCGGAGAAATCGTCTATGAAACATTCAACGCCGGTTCGGCCACGGTTACCATTCACGGTGTCAGCGCCCATCCCATGAGCGCCAAAGGCAATCTGGTCAATCCGACGCTCCTGGCCTGCGATTTCATCAATATGTTCGATCGCAGCGAAACGCCGGAATGCACAGAAGGAAAAGAAGGATACATCTGGTGCCAGGCCGTAGAATCCAACCAGTCCAAAGCCGTCGTCAGCCTCAATATCCGCGACCACAGCAAAGAAAAATACGAAGAAAAGAAACGGCGTATTGCTGCCAACGTAGAAAAGCTGAAACAGATGGAACCGCGGGCTGCCATCACCTGCGAAATGGAAGATACCTATGGCAATATTGCCGATGCGATTACCGATGACAATCACAAGGCCATCGACTACATTTTCGATGCATTCAAGGAATTGCACATTCAGCCCAAACCCATAGCCATGCGCGGTGGTACGGATGGTTCCTTTATCTCCACCAAAGGTATCCTCACGCCAAACTACTTTACAGGCGGCCTGAATTTCCATTCCCGTTATGAATTCCTGCCCCTTCCCAGTCTGGAAAAATCCTATGAAGTCACGATGAAACTCATCGATCTCATCTACAAAGGATAATCATTAAACTAATGAAAACTGCCGCACAAAGCAAATCATCTGCTTCGTGCGGCAGTTTTCGTTATTGCTACTATACGACAGGATCCGCAAAATATACATATACACCTTTGAGCCGTACGAGGTCGAGGCCCATTTCTGTAAAGGCTGCGTGGATTGCCTTTTCAGAAAGTGCTACGTTTTTCTTTGCATCACCGGCTTTGACGACGTATTGTGCCCCGTCATCAAGCGGATAAATCCGCAGGGTTACTCCATCATAATCGAGACGGAACATACCACTGCCATCTTCTGTCTGCAGGTTCGTTTTGATAGAACGGTTGTGCAGCTGCGGCTGTACCGGTTCCGTGAGGCGCATGCCCGTCGGCGAAAGCTTCGTCGTTTCTCCCGCCTGGGAAACACCATAGGTGCCATACTGTTTTACTGTATTGTCCTTAACACGGAAAATCGGCATAGAGACTTCTACTTTGTGTTGCGGCCGGCCACCATCACGGTTCCAGACATCCTGATTCGTAATATCCGGTTTGGTCTGGACAATCTGCAATGTCGCGTCTCCACCGGAAACGAGATAATTCTTCAGAAAATCAGGGCCGCTGAGCAAGGTCCCGAAGGAATACGTACCCGGCCAGTTTGTCCGCGTATTACCATTAAGATAGCCATGACCATAATCGCCATAATCATAGTTCAGACCTCCCGGCTGGTCCCCATTGGTCAGGCCCGTAACGCGGGACTGGGTCGTCCGTACGACACCGTACGGAGTGAATACGTCATCCGTATCAATACGGAGAGGCGCTTTATTTACGATGATATCCCCTTCGATGGTGACAATGTAGTTCTTCCGGGCATCGCTGCCATTTTCATGGACAATACCACCACCATCCGATTCAAGGTCATTGTAGTACGTCCCGGCATCGGCCGTAGTCCGGCCAGCCCGGTTGGTTTCGTACGCTCCGCCAGCCTTCGGCGTCATCGTCAGGCCGTCGGTAGAAATAGTATCCCCATTCACCAGTTTGGGATTGGACGATTCCGTAAAGGTCCTCTTGTCCGAACCGTAGGTCTGGATCATATCGTTGGTGACCTTGATGGCTACTGGCGTCAGAGTAACGGAACCTTTCTTATCCAGCACCACTTCGTAGTTGTCCAGGGACTTGTTGAAGTCCGTCGTAATACCATAGCTGTCCAGGCTGCCATCCGTCTTGTACTTTACATCGTTGGTCCGGTCCTTGCTTACAAGAGCACCGGATGTGTTGGTGATACCGATTTCAGACGTCAGTTCAGCCAGGCTGTCCCCGTTCTTTTCGCCTTTGACCGTAGTCGCACTATCCAGATCCTTCTGAACTGCCCCGGCATCCCCATAGGCTTCCGTATAGTCGCCAGTGGACAAATGGAGGGTGGCCTTGTCGATGGCAGCATTGCCATCTTCAATCTCAATATTGTAGTTATTCAGCGTCTGGGAAGTGGTTCCCTGCAAATAGTAGCGCCCGCCATTCACCGTTTTAGTTACTTTGCCAGCCTGTTTTTCTGCTTCAGAAGCGTCGCCAGTATTGGTATAGGTGATGTTGCCGGTACCATAGGTTCCGTCCAGAACGTTGGTCATCACATCGGTACCATCCCCGTTGGTCAGGCCTTTTATATTGCTGGCATCATAACCATACTTGCTGGTATCGAAAGCCGTACCATAAGTAGTGGAAACATCGTTGAGTTTCACCTTCACTGTGGCTTTGTTTACCGTGGCCGTACCAGTCAAATCAGAGTTTTCCTTATCGATTTCATAGTTCTTAGCCGTATCACCCTTCAGGGTAAACGTCCCTGTCAGATCATAGTCTCCTACATCCTGGGTCTTGACATCGGAATTGCTGGAATCAGCCTTTTCTCCGCCATTAGAATAGGAAACTTCAATCTGATTGTTCCTTACGTCGTCCTCTGAATCTCCATTGGCGTTGCCGGACAGGGTATAGGTATAAGGGGTCCAATCATTCGACCCATAGGTTGTGCTCGTATCCCCTACTTTCAGGGTCAGTTTGGCCTTATTTACCGTGGATTTCCCGTTAGTGATATGGACGGTATAGTCAGAGAGATCCTTGCTGGCAGCCCCCTGGAGTGCATAGGTCCCGGCATTCTGTGTCTTCACCTTGTCATTGTCGGCATCGGTTTTCGCCCCGGTGTTGGTGTAGTTGAGGAAGCTGTCCCCCAGAACGGAAGCCTGGCTATCCCCGTTCACTAATCCGCCTTTTGCCGTATCAATGGTGTAGGTATACTTATCCGTGTTGAAGGCCGTCCCATAGGTGGTGGATACATCCCCCACCGTCAGGTAGAGATCTGCCGGGTTCACCGTGATGGTGCCGCTGCCGGTGACCTCATAGTTAGCGGAAGCATCGCTGCCGTCACTGGCCTTTACCTCTGCACTGGAAGTAAGGTACTGGTCTTCATACTTGCCTACATGGGCCGTATCGTTGCGGCCTTTGCTGTCCGCATAGCTGCCGTCGGTGGCAATGGTATATTGGATATCGCCCAGCGTATCTCCGTTCACCAGCTGGGTTTTGTCGTAAGAAGGCGTCCCATTGGTCACTGCAGTATTGCCGTAGGTCTGGGTACCATCGGTGTTGATGTTCAGTGTCTTCCGTTTGATTTCCACTTCCCCAGCATTGGCAGCCTTGTCATACCCGTTCAGGGTCTTGACCCCATCCTGATAGGCCACATCCATCACATAGAAGGCTTTGTTCCCATCTCTGGCCGTCTTATACGTTTTATTGCCATCTGCATCTGTCACCATTTCATTCCCGCTGGTCCGGGTAGCTTTTTGCGCAGCGCCGTCACTGGATGCACTGACCGTAGCCAGGCCCGTCTTCGTTCCGTCCGAACTGGTCACATAGGTCAGATAACTGGATTCATCGAAGTTTTTGAAGCTGGTGACATCGATGTCATTCCCGCTGGAATCCTTATAGACAGCCTTAGAGGTCAGCGTGTCCGCCATTGTTTCTTCGGACAGGGTATCTCCATAGGTCTTGGAAACATAGCCACCAGAAATGGTAATGACAGGGGTTACCTGGAAGATGAATTTATTGCTGCTGGTATCGGTATAGTCCGTCAGCGTTTTATTGGAACTATTGCTAGTCGCCGTGCTGTTAGCATCGGATTTGGCCGTCCACTGGGCATTGGTGCCGCTGACCAGATTGCTGCCCAGGCTGGTACTGTAGTCGCTGGGGGAATTCACATAGACCTGCCAGGTGCCTCCGGTGCCGGTGGTGATGGCAGATGTGCCGGTGGTGCTGTTCACCAGGGAACCCTGGCTACCCTGGGCATCCACCACAACGGCCCCTGCTGCGGCGCTGGCTGCAGCCAGTGTGCCAGCGGTGGCATTCCCATTGTAGTCCACCCCGGCCCCCAGAGTGATCCGGCCTTTATCTCCGGTGGAAGTGAGGCTGATTTTGCCGCCATGGAGAGTGTCGTCACTGTCCGTATACCCATCGGATGCTATCCCGTGGACTGTCAGATCACCGGCCGATTTGATAGTCGCATTATCCAGCTGGAAGGCGGTATTCTGATACCCATCGGTACGGATGGCGATGTCGCTGGCAGAAGCCGTTGCGGACGTGGTACCGGAATGAATTTCCCCACCAACGTTTACAGTGCCGCCAGAAATGTAGACTCCATGGTCTGCATAGATGGTACCATGATAATAATTAGTAACGTTGGTATTGTCAGTTCCTACAGTCACGGCACCGGTGCTTTCGATGTTCACCGTATCCAATGCCTTCGATTTACCAATGTCTCCTTCCAGGCTGACTGTATCGCTTCCAGCTCTGATATTCAGACTGGAATTAGCCAGGTTGGTTTCCTTGACAAAACCTACAGTAGTAGCACCACCCATGGCTCCATCATCCCATTTGCCATGAGTACCATACCCTACGGTCAGGAAAGGGGAACTATTATCCGGCTGGGAACGGGTAACATCGACACGTTTTTTATCCGTTACCGTTGCCTTGTCGGTCCAGGTATCCCAGTTCACATAGCCATATACATTGCTTCCCTTGTTATACGTATAGGTCTTCCCATCACTGCCTAATGATACCGTACTCCAGTCAGAACCGGCATTGCTGTAGAACTGGGTGCCTTTTCCATTGTTGGCTTCTCCTTCCGGACCGGTAACCCAGTACATGCCGTCCTGATAAGTTGGATCATCCGGCATACCCCAGTAAGAGTACGGATACAGTTTGTCATTATTCGTGGATCCTGTTTTATTCAGTACACCGGACCCACGGCCGCCTACCCAGAGATACTGCTGTCCGTTTGGCGTGGTCAGAGAGTTTTCCAGCACCGTCGTAATGGTAGCCAGATAGGAATCTCCTACAGCCGATTTACCTTCATTATACGTTTTTGTTTTCGGGTTGTATTTGGCCAACGATTCGGATACAAACCAGTTGCTGGCAATAAGCTGCTTGATATCATTGGTTAAATTTGTATAAGCAGTGCTTCCGTTATTCATTTTCGTTGTATCCGTGCTGTTCTTCGCAAATGTCAGTGCACTATCCGCCAGGCTCTGAATCTGCGCCTGTGTCAAAGCGGTAAAGTTATTTCCCACCTTATAACCCAGTGCATTATTAGAAACCCCATTGACATTGACAGAACCTACCGTCAATGTATAAGAAGTACTCCCAACTGTAATAGTAGGGTCAGAGGTCATATATCTGCTTAAAAAGCCTTCTGGATCTGAGACTGCCACGTACTGTAAATATTCCTTCGTGGACATTTTTCCTTCCGTAATAATTACAGAAGAGTATCCTTTTCCCTTTGTTACACTGACAGCTGTCGAACTGCCGTCTCCCAGCCAGCGGATATTCTGGGTATCCGTTTCCTTATCAAAGGTATAATGGGGCTCTCCATTGGAAAAGTCCGCTGTATCCGTTGTCGTTTTATAGGTGCCATCTGCATTCTTTACATAATTAACCCCCTGATAATGATAAGCCGGAACCGTATCGGAAGTCAGATATTCATTGACTTTATCAGCTGTGAGTTCATCCCAGGTAGTAGTGCCATACACATAGGCCCCGTAGCTATTCCCGGAGTTGATGATGCCAGTAACAGTAATATCTCCTTTTTCTCCATTTGCATTCGTGGAATCAAGGGTCAATGTACCCCCATTAAGACCGATAGCCACTTCACCGTTGAGGGTAATCTTCCCGCCGCTGGTCTTTATCAACCGGTCATCCTTTGCGCCATCAGCTGTACCACTACTATCCACATGGCCAAAGTAGGTCCCTACCGTATGGCCCGCAGGATCTGCACTGCCGGTAAGGGTTCCTTTGCCATATCCCTTGGCATTAGCAGAATCACTGGTATATTTCACCGTCCCGCCGGAAGCGGATGTAAAATATCCCCCGTTAGTGTTGATATCCGCATTGATGATTACGGCCCCGATCTGATCCCCGTCACTATCGGCATTCAGGACCACGTTCAGTTTGCCCACTTTAGAAGTGATATTGCCATCGACGGTGATATTCCGCATAGCATCCAGGGTAAAGGTCGCATCGTCTCCTGCCGTCTTATCGATGTCATTTTTGACGATGATATTGGCCGATCCGTTAGTGGCCGCTGCCTGGATGGTCACATTCGTGCCAGCATTCAGCATTTTTTCCACCATATCAGTAGAAATCCAGGTCACGGCGCTGTTGACGGATGACGCATTGGCTGTGGTGGCATCGGGGTCGTTGTAGCCGATGGAGGCACTGCCATTGGTGAAATCAGAATCCGCGGCGGTTTTCTTTTCCGAGTTTTCATAATTGCTTGTCGTTGTAGGATCGTTATCAGCAATGATTACGTCCAGCGGATCCAGCAACCATTCCCCGGCCTTGCCGGTTATCCCTTTTGCGTCGATATTCAGACTATTTCCCAGATTCAGCACGTCACCAGATGTTTCAATCGTACCGCCGTTGACGTTGCCCCGTGCCAGAAGCTGCGTTCCATCATGGACGATGGTCTTCTGGCCGATTGCCTTGATAGAACCGGCATCCTGCCCTTCTTCCGTACCGGAAGCGTCAAGGGTACCGCTGACTTTGATCTGTCCATTGTCCCCACCGTCGAGAAGGATCTGGCCTTTTTCATTTTTACGCAACGTCTTAGCTTCGATAGTACCGCTGTTGTTGACGACCGTGCTCAGGACATCGCCAGCACTTTTAGCCGTCATGACGACGTATCCGCCATCGGCTTTGAGCGTACCACTGTTGAGAGACTGTGCCCGTGCCATCGTACCATCGACAGTGAAATTCAGTTTCCCATCAGCATCACTGGACAGATTCAGATTCTTTGCTGCCGTAAGAGCTACCGTACCGCCGTCATCAGTAATGGTACCGCTGTTTTCTACGTTTGACGCATGAAGAGCGACCAGACCGCCCTGGGCCTTGATGATCCCTTCATTGATAACAGCCGCATTGTTTTCATTATCGACAGCGAGATTCAGGGAATCCTGGCTGCTGCCGAAGTGATTCATCGTGTCATCGGCGAGACGGGCCGTCGAGGCGACGAGTTCTCCTACATCAACGCTGGCATTTTTACCAAATACAACACCGTTGGGGTTGACCAGAAAAACATGTCCGTTGGCATTCAGGTTCCCTTCGATCAGGGACTGCTGGCCGCCGGTTACCCGGTTCAGCGCTACGGCATTCTTATCGGGCTGTGCATAACGAATTGTTTCATTTTTAGCTATATTAAACTGCGTCCAGTCGATAGCCATGCGGTTGCTATTTTGTTGGACCGTCATCGTCTGTCCCTGTTCTACAATGGACCCATTGCCGGACCGGATGGTTCCACCCGAAGGCATAGCCTGTACAGAGCCGCCCAGCGCCATGGCCAGAAGGACCATGCCCGTCAGCCGGTGTTTCCATTGGTTTCTATTTCTATATCTCATATATATCCGCTTCATTCCTTTCTTATATATACATATTTCTTAGAAATATACGCCCGTGCGGAGCCAGAATTGTCCATTGCTATGGCGCGTATCGCTGACCGGTTCTTCGGAACCCAGTTTCCAGGCATAATCAGCCCGGACGAACCAGTCTTCATGACGGGACCAGATAAGCCCCAGACCGATGCCCTGCAGATTGCGATGGTTTTTGGCACCAGGATTCAGACTGCTGTCTTTATTGATCCAGATGCCGCCGTGTTCCAGATAAGCGGCCAGCTGCAGCTGCTGGTCGTTCTTCTTGAGAGGCAGCTGCCAGCGCAGTTCAGCCCGTGTCAGATATCCCGTATCGCCGGAGGCTTCACTGGTCGGATAAGCCCGTACGCCGTACGGCCCGCCGAGATAGAAATGTTCGGACGAATCCAGGTTGGAAAAAGCGTACTGGCCCCGTGCTGTCAGGAGGAGATACAGGCGGCTGTTGATATTCTGATGCCGTTCGATATAGCCCCGCATTTTTTCATATGTACCGGTCGTCCGGGGGCTGTTGGCCAGAAGCGGAACAAAAGGATTGGACGAATTATACAGTGCATCATTGGTGATGTGTCCCCATTTATAATCGACACGCCAGTTCGTGAACCCTTCATTATCCTGGCTGTCCCCGTACAGAGAGAACACGGCTGCGTTACCCGTCTTATCTCCATAGGTTGCATCCCACAGGCGGTATTCATCTTTCATGCGGCTGTGTTCGTATCCGATGCCGGCATAAAAATTGTGCAGCCGGCTGCGCTGAATAGCATAATCAAATCCGATAGAAGCCACGCGGGACTGGCCTACCCCGTCCAGATAAGAAAATTCATCGCCCAGATCATAGCTCATGACGTTGTAACCGACGGTCATGCGCAAGCCATCGGTCAGAACAGGAATCGTATAATTGGCACCCCAGTCGAACATCTTGCGGCCGGAAGTAGCAATGCCCGTATTCAGATGATCCCCTTCGTGGGCCAGATTGGTGAAATCATAATTGACACCGTACTGGTTGTACCCCATGGAGCGGCTGCCATAGTTATCGGCCGTTGCCAGACCATGTTTTGTTTTATATGGATCGACATCGAGCAGTACGTGGACCGTTCCCGGTTCACATCCCTGGCTGAGCGTTACTTTGGCATCTGCATCAGCCAGATCTGACAGGAGCCAGACGGCCCGTTCCAGTCCGGCCCGGGTAACGTAATCGCCTTTTTTCAGGAATCCGATCTGCCGCTGGATGGCTGCATCGTTGATTTTCGTATGATTTTCAACAGTTACCCCATCGAGCCGGCCCACCTGAACGACATAGGTCACAAGCCCCTGGTCTATCTGCTGTTGCGGCAGATAAGCCCGGGCGACAATATAGCCGTGGTCACGGAAATATTTCGTGAGTACATCAGCCCCGCCCTGCAGCTGGGCAAAGGTGAGGTCTTTTCCTTTATTATCCGCCAGCAGTGCCTGCAGCGTCTGTTCGGAATAGATATCCTGTCCGGTAATCTTGAACTCCCGGACGGGAACGGTGACCTCTTTTCCCTCAACAGCCGGAGAAGTCCCCTGTTCCGGCGTCTGTACCTTGACATCTTTCGATGCTTCAGGAACGGTCAGCGTGCGCTGCCGGTCCCGCCATTCATTCTGCAGCATGCCTGCATCGGCCTTGCGTGGCGTATCCCGCAGTCCTTCCGGCAGACCAGCCGGAGCAGCCGCTTGTATACAGACAGCTTGAGCAGCTCCTAAAACAGCAGCTGCTATGATGATCCTAATCTTTCTGTTGTGACTCCTTTTCACCAAAATATCCCCCCATACTCCGTCAAAACATCAAGCCTATAACGAATATTAATTATCAAATTATAATTTGTATTTCTTATTTTTTATCGCCCATATTATATAACAAAATCAATTATAAGTCCATAATTTTTCGTAATGTTAAATTTATTTTATTGAATGATAAAATAAAACATAATTATAAAAACGCAGCGTTTAAAATAAAATCTATTTGTTTTATAATATACGAATTTGGCATATCGACACGCTAATACAGCATCACTGAAAAAATAGAATCAGACAAATGGCGCCCTGCCATTTCGTTTCTTTATGCTAATATATTGTTCTATTATATTACAAAATTACATATTGAAAAATCAGATAATCGATATAAAAAAATAATCATTCTTTCATTGGTATCCTCTCTCTTTCACGATTATGTTTTACTCATATTCAACGAATATCATGATGTGAAAACGCAAGAAGATAAAATAATAGGGTATAGTCCAACTTTTGTGGTTGGGCTATACCCATTTCTTATAGAACTAAAACCTTCATAAACACGAAAACGGCCCTGTACTAAGCGATTTATGTATCGCTTAGTACAGGGCCGTTTCATTACTTTGGCGGAGAGAGAGGGGCTGTGTTGATTTACTTGATGATACAGGCGTTTCCATATATATAATGTATATATAGGGAACTAATAGGGAATTAATTGAACCAGAAAAGCAACTCAATGAGCTGCTTTTTATTTCATAGCAAGGCCAATTAATAACGCTCCAGCCGCCGCGGCCCACATGTCACGCTGTCGTTTAACGACGGCTTGTTTGTGTTCCGCTGATTTGATTTGCTCTGTCAATGTCTCTAAGGATTGACTCTGCTGTTTCAAGGCTTCGTTTGCTTGACTCAATGAGCTGTCGGCTGTCGTCAATGACTGCTTTGTTTTCGTCAACTGTTCTTTTGCCTGCGTCAATTGAGTCTGCAACGCTGTCGAGTTGCTGTCCAGCCTGTCTAATTTGCTCTGCAGCTGTTCCAATGCTATCTCTTGCCCGTTGATTATCATCTTGAGCTGATTGTACTGTTCGAGTGACATCTGCACCGTCTGCGGCGGCTGTACGGTCGTAGTGCCGGCACAGTAGCCAGCCACCGGCACCAGCCACAGTAATGAGCAAAACAGCAATGATAATAAGGATCTTTTTATTTCCAGCAATCTTATCGACCTCCTCTTTCAGCTGCGGAAGATACAAAATGGATCACCTCCTAATTAAACATATCATCTGCGTACATATAATCGCCATCAATCTGCCGGCCACCAATCAATAATTGATTGGTATCCTGCCAGACATATCCGCGTAAGTCATCTGTATTTCCCCATTGTGCGTTCCATACAGGACAGCTTAAGCCATACCAATTAATTGGCTGGCCGTCACCGACGAAGCCGTCATTACTGGAAACCGATTTGTTCAGCCAACTATACGAAGCGTATATCCCGGCATTTAGCCCTATATTTTCAAGCCATGCGATACATTGTGCTGTAGCCGTTGCTCCGGTAAAATCGTATCCATTACGATATTTCCAGTCGTCAGCGTCTTCCAGGTCAAAGAAGGCCGGCAGTTCCAATAGAACGCCAGCGTCGGCGATAATCTGCGCGCATTTCCGTGCGTGGTTAGCCGTGATGTCTGGCGTTAAGCTGTAGTCATAGTGATAAGCGCCAACTTTTAGACCGTATGCATGCGCCATCTGAACGTTGTTACGGAACTGTTCATCTTCATGTCCGTTTCCCCATGAACAACGTACATAAACGAATTTACATCCGCTATTGACGGCGGCCTGCCAAAAGTCAGCGTCTAAATAGCCCTGAACTTCTGATACGTCAAATCCTCTAATCATATCATTTCTCCTTCCCTTTTTCAATATTTTGGGGCTGTGATTGCGTAGCCGTTGGCATGGAGTATCTTGCCGAGTTAAAACGGCTGTCATATCCGTACTTCGTCCAGCACGCTTTGCCAAGGCCAACGACGGTAGCAATACCACCCCCGACGGCCGTCACGCCGCTCCAACAGCTCATTAATTCAAAATGCGTCCCCCGTAACGCGTTGGACCAATATCCAAATAGCCAGCTAAAGAGGACTAGGCATAAAAAAATCATCATCACAATACTCATGATGATGATCAGCTGCAGCCAGTGTTTCTGCCCCCACTGGCCGAGGGCCGTGATTTTATTTTTCATCGTCCACCTCCTGCATGGCCATGACTTTATTATATATTGATGTCATGACGCCATTTTTCCCGAGTGCGTGATAGCACTCATACATATTAGCAAAGGACTGCTTTTCCGATACGGTACAGCCGCGCTTACGGAATACGTTATACACTGTAAGCATGTCATACCGTAGGATAGCCTGTACACCACGCCGGAGCGCACGCTCACTACAATAGCGGCCGTACAGATAAGTAGCGCACCCCGTTATAATAGATATAGCCAGACTCGTTGCAATCTGTTCAAACATTTTACACCTCCCTCGAAAGGATTGATTACTATGCGATTACCTAATGGATTCGGTACTATCTATAAGTTACAGGGACATAGGCGGCGCCCGTTTGTCGTTAAAAAGACAATAGCCGGAAAGCAAAAACCGCTTGGTTACTTCAGTACGCATGACGAGGCCCTCACTTTCCTGTTAAAATACAACCACGAGCCGACGGGGCCCACGGCAACGTTTGCCGACATCTACGAGCAATGGAAACCCACAAAATGGCCAACCCTCTCTGTGTCGTCCCGGACGGCTTACGAGAACTCCTTCCGGCATCTGTCCCGGCTCCACGATAAGACGATGAGCCGGCTAAAGTATTTAGATCTGCAAGCCGCAATGGACGACGTACGGAAGGTAGCCGGCTACAGCACACAGAAAAAGTGCCGGGTCCTCATGAGCCAGCTGTACCAGTTTGCCATCAAGCGTGAGATGGCTACGACGGACTACTCTCGGTATGTCGAAATTGACCGGCATCATGTTGTCTACAAAAAGCGCCCATTCACGGTCCGCGAGATCAACCGGCTGTGGAAGCAGCCCGACGACGAAACAGTCCAGGATGTGCTGATACTGATTTATACGGGCCTGCGCATCGGGGAATACCTTGCTTTACGGCCGCAGGATATAAAAATACGCGAACGCTATATCGATATCCGGCATAGCAAGACGCAAGCAGGCGTCCGCAAGGTACCTATCAGCAAGCGAATACTCCCTTTCCTGACCGCACGGAAACAGCGCGGAGCGATTTGCCAGGAAGAAAACTACGATGCGTTCCGGCGCCGATGGAACCAGACGATGAAACGGATGCCGATGCATCACACGCCGCACGAGTGCCGGCACACATTAGCCTCACTGCTCGATTCTGCCGGGGTAAATGATACGGTCGTTAAGATGATACTAGGCCACGCCCGGAGAGGTGTCACGAAGGCTGTCTATACGCATAAAACCTTGCACGAACTCCGTAAAGCGGTCGATAATTTGTAAGTAGTACGGTAGTAAGCGGAATGATATAGATGCCGGATTACAGCGCAATCAGCACAATGATGAAGTGCGTTATGTGTGCTTAATAAGTAGATTGTAAACCGGCAAAAGATAGGTAAATTAAAGTAAATTGTGAATACGAAGAACTGTCGGGGA
>ERZ791914.352-NODE-352-length-47354-cov-14.130531_pt1 | contig 47354 bp, 44 predicted proteins | sample MGYA00510140_ERZ791914 | MGnify/ENA primary metagenome ERZ791914 (study PRJEB30046, sample SAMN00792079) | human gut metagenome | study: EMG produced TPA metagenomics assembly of the A metagenome-wide association study of gut microbiota in type 2... | reverse complement strand
TCTTTAAAAACAGATTTGGAGTGCAAAGTTACGACAAATAATTTGTTAACATACAAAATTAAGTAACTTTTACACTATATTTTTCTACTAATAAAACAAAAAGAGATGCCGGCAAGTTGATTGACGGCATCCTTTTTCTATTTCATTAGCTTATCCTGTAATCTTATTACCTTATTTTACACCTTATTCCTGAGTCAAATCGACGGCGAAGTATCCACGTTTGCCTGACGGGAAGACACCGGTCAAGAACAATACCTGGTTCGGAGACTTAACTGCAGCCTTCATTACTTCTTCCAGATCGCTGACTTTACGCATCGGCTGATCGTTAGCTTTCAGAATGATAAATCCTTTGCGAACTCCTGCATCCGACATCTTACCGGAGGAAACTCCCGTTACTTGCAACCCATAGCCCAGATTCAATTGTTTTTTCAAATCATCCGGCAATTCTTTGAAAGCAGCTCCCAGGATTTCCATACCTGCATCCTTCACAATCTTGGTAGTACCCTGTTCGTTCTTCAACGTTACTTCAACGGTCTTTTCTTTCTTGTCACGGATCAGTTTCACTTTCACTTTGTCACCCGGACGATGTTTAGCGATAGCTTCCTGCAAGTCAGCCATGTTGGACACCTTCTTATTATCCAAACCGATGATTACGTCGTCTACCTTGATGTCAGCTCCTGACGCAGAACCGTTTTCTACGATTTCGGAAACCCATACACCTTCTACTACACCCAGTTCCTTCGCTTTATCTGCCAATGTCTTACCGGAGTTGTCAATCGGCTGACGGTCGTCCATTAGACTACTACCAATAGAACCACCACGGATACCGAGCAATGCACGTTGTACTGTTCCATATTGTTTCAAGTCGGCGATGACCTTTGTCATAATACTGGTCGGAATGGCAAAACCATATCCTGCGTATGCACCTGTGGGAGAAGAAAGTACGGAGTTGATACCTACCAATTCGCCTTTCGCATTCACCAGTGCGCCACCACTATTACCTTGGTTGATCGCAGCATCCGTCTGGATGAATGATTCTATACCATTATTATATACTCCCAACGAACGGGCTTTTGCACTTACGATACCGGCAGTTACAGTAGAATTCAGATTGAACGGGTTACCTACCGCCAATACCCACTCTCCTACTTTCAAAGCTTCAGAATCTCCTACCGGAATAGTCGGAAAATCATCGCCTTCGATTTTCACCAGTGCAAGGTCAGTGCTGGGATCGGTCCCAATCACACGTCCTTTGAACTCACGGTTATCATTCAGTTTCACACTGATTTCATCCGCACCATCAATCACGTGATTGTTCGTTACGATATATCCGTCTTTAGATATAATCACCCCCGAACCGAATCCTACACGGGGCTGAGTTTGCACCTGACGTTGCTGCCCGCGTCCGTCTCCAAAGAAGAAATCAAAAATATCCGGCGCTTGCTGAACCGTTCTTGTTTTAGCTTCCTGAGTAGACCTTATATGTACGACAGCATGAAGCGAATTTTCCGCAGCTTGAGTCAAATCGACAGGTTGAGCGTTTACCGCGTCAAAAGCAGCCAATTTGACATTGGGATTCTGCTTGAACATCTCATTAAAAGATGTCTCTGTAGCAGCCTCGTTAGATTGCAACAATTTGTAAGTTGTCAATCCTGCAACTCCTGAGCTAAGAAGAACGATAGCTCCTACTCCCAGAATGTTCTTTGTTGTCTGTTTCATGATTTATAATTCTTTAAAATGTTAATATTCGACATTGTTTTAACTTTTACGACGTTAAAATAATAACAAATATCGTTCACTTATTCTACTTGTCACACTTTTTTGTCCTCTTTTAACAGAGAATATTTAGGGCTTAACAGCGGTTAACGACAACACCTGACAAATTTACATTCGTTGTATGTCAGGTGGCGTTAACACTCTGACATTCATTCAGTAAGACTAGATTTTCATGACACCTATCCCGGGCAAATCATTCAGGGTGATTTTTCCTCGCACTACTTCCACTCCTTTAAAGCGGTCGTTGGAGATAAGCAGGTTGCCATCCAGGTCGGCAAAATCAACGAGTGGCGAGAATTGCGAAGCGGCAGATATAGCACAGGAAGTCTCTGTCATACACCCTACCATTACACGCATACCGAGCGCGTGCGCCAATGTCACCATTTTCCATGCCTCACGCATACCGGTACATTTCATCAACTTGATATTAATTCCCGTAAAAGCACCTTTCAATGCTGCCACATCTCCCAAACGCTGCAAAGACTCATCGGCAAATATCGGCAACGGACTCTGCTGGGTTATCCACGCAATGTCATCCAACTGCTCTTTCGGCATAGGCTGCTCTATCATCACAATCCCTTTTTCTTTCAGCCAATGAATCATATCGAGCGCGTACTGACGGTCTTTCCAACCTTGATTAGCGTCTATCGCTATCGGAAGGTCTGTCACCGAGCGAATGGTCTCAATCATCTCTTTATCATTGTCCCGTCCCAGTTTCACCTTTAATATATTAAACCGCCCGGCACATTCTTTTGTTTTCGCACGCACCACATCCGGAGTATCAATGCCAATAGTAAAAGTGGTAGAAGGCGTCTTTTCCTTATTCAATCCCCATATCTGATACCACGGAGCACCCAGCAATTTTCCCACTAAATCGTGAAGAGCAATATCCACTGCTGCTTTAGCTGCAGTATCTTTCGGCGAAAGACTGTCAATGTATGACAAAATGTCTTCTAACTGAAAAGGATCAGAAAACTGCTCCAAGTTCACCTTCCTGAGGAAATTCATGACAGACTCCACTGTTTCACCTAAATAAGGGGGCATAGAAGCCTCCCCGTATCCGGTGATCCCTTCATATTCTATTTCCACCTGTACGTCGGGAGTTGTAGTACGCGAATAGGTGGCCACAGTAAATACATGTCTTAATTTCAACTCATAAGGGAAAAACTTCATTTTCATCTTCCCGCCCAAGCCGAGTTTATTTATATATAAGGTAGAAGGTGATAACTCCCCGGCCAATGCCTGGCGAACCACTAGCCCGGAACCTAAAGCTGCAAAAGCCGCCGTTTTCAAGAAATCTCTTCTGTTTTGCATGTTTTCAAAGTTATAAGTGTGATAAGACAATAAAATAAAGAGGTTATTGTGGAAGGTAGTGAGGATTATGTTCCGTAGTATTCATCCCTTTCTCCTTATTTATATATGGCAGAAAGCGGACTGCAAAAAGCAAACGCCCCGTATTAAATTCATCATAGTTCTTATCTGCCGGTTCAAAGCTACTGATATGCACATCGCCAAGAGCATGGATAAACTGTTTATTTCCTAAATAGATACCGACATGAGAGATACCCTCTTTCCGTCCGGAAAAAGCTTTCCGACCGAAACACACCAAATCTCCCCGTTGCACATTAGCAAAATCGGAAGTAATCTCGATGCGTTCTCCTACATAAGCCTGTTGCGATGCATCCCTGGGAATAATAATATCATGCATGAACAGCACCGTACGAACCAGACCGCTGCAATCTACTCCTTTGGAAGAAGTACCGGCCCACAGATAGGGAATGCCTATCATAGTATATGCAGTTTCGATAATACTCTCCACATCCTGTTTCAGAGAAGCTCTCCATTTTGTCTCCGGCTGTGAGATCGATTTGGAAATATATGCTTGCCGACCGTCCGGATAAGAGACTTTATAAAAATGCCCTTTGTTTCCTTCCCACTTCAAGCGGTTTCCTGCCACTACGTCAGATACGGTTTGCGATTTCTCATCCGGCTTCTCATAAGTGAATCCATAATGGGCAGTAACCACAATCTTTTCGGCACGGTTCCATTCATTATATCTTTCCTTCGACATGGGGGTAATAACCATTCGATGTACCCAACCGGTATAATCATCCGGTGTTTGAATCTCGTACCAACCCGTATATTGCAGAACTTTAACCGGCATTCCTAACAATGCTTGTGTACTCATACCGGAGGTAAACTTCCCCTCGTCACGTAAATTACAGACAGAAATATGCACTACTCCATAAGCGGAATCAGCAGGCATAGGACGTATCTCCTGAGCATTCAGGGTGACTGACGCAACTGCCAGAAAGCAGCAGAAAAAAAGGATAATTTTCTTCATCGAACCATGATTTAATGATAGCAAAGGTAGAAATTATTTCTATTTGTGACACATTCTTTGGCTAAAACAAAATAAATGACGTATTTTTGCAGCCTAAAGCAGTTGGCCGGTCTGTCGCGTGCACGTTTTCGTGCAGGAGGAAAGTCCGGGCAACACAGAGTATCCTACTTCCTAACAGAAAGCTGTCCGTGAGGGTAGAGTAACGTAGAAGAAAATAACCGCCGCTCCTTTCGGGGAGAGGTAAGGGTGAGAAGGTAGGGTAAGAGCCTACCAGTCGTATGGTGACATACGGGCTGTACGTCTTAGGAGTTGTAAGGTCATGTAAACCGGCGTTATGAGAGTTGCTCGCTCCATGTCGGAGGGTAGACCGCTAAAGTGCCGTGGTGACACGTCACTCAGATAAATGACAGACACCTTATTTATATAAGGTACAGAACTCGGCTTATAGGCTGACTGCTTTTTCTTTTTAAAACCCTGAGCCATGAAGAAGAAAATCACTGATATATGGAAGTTTCTTACGTATGACATTTGGCGCATCACGGAAGACGAAGTGACCAGAACTAAGTTCTCGCTCTACAATATTATAAAAACGATCTATCTTTGTATCAACCGGTTCACCAAAGACCGAATGGCTAACAAGGCCTCTGCGCTGACATACAGCACGCTGCTCGCCATTGTGCCGATACTTGCCATTTTATTTGCCGTAGCCCGTGGCTTCGGGTTCGACAACTTAATGGAACACCAGTTCCGCAACGGCTTCGGAGGAAATATAGAAACGACAGAAGCCATTCTCTCTTTTGTCAATTCCTATCTCTCACAAACCAAAGGAGGTGTTTTCATCGGAGTAGGTTTAGTGATGTTGTTATGGACGGTCATCAATCTGGTCAGCAATATTGAAATCACATTCAACCGTATCTGGGAAGTAAAGAAAGCACGTTCCATGTATCGCAAGATTACGGATTATTTCTCCATGTTCCTGTTGATGCCGATTCTGATAGTTGTTTCCGGAGGACTTTCCCTGTTTATGAGTACCATACTCAAACAAATGGATGATTTCGTCCTGCTTGCTCCTGTCATGAAGTTCATGATACGGCTTATCCCCTTCGTTCTCACATGGATGATGTTCACCGGGCTGTATATTTTCATGCCGAACACGAAAGTAAAATTCAAACACGCTCTTATTGCCGGTATTCTGGCCGGCTCCGCTTATCAGGCTTTCCAGTTCCTATATATCAACAGCCAGTTGTGGGTATCAAAATACAATGCTATCTACGGTAGCTTTGCCGCACTTCCTCTATTCCTGCTCTGGTTACAGATTTCCTGGACTATCTGCCTGTTCGGTGCTGAACTGGCATACGCGGGACAGAACATCCGCAGTTTTAGCTTCGACCAGGACACACGTAATATCAGCAGGCGTTACCGGGATTTTATCTCTATCCTGATTATGTCACTCATCGCCAAACGGTTCGAAAAGAACGATCCTCCTTATACGGCGGCAGAAATATCGGAAGAACATCAGATACCCATCCGGCTGACGAACCAAGTACTTTATCAATTACAGGAAATAGACCTGATACATGAGGTAGTAACCGACCAAAAAAGTGAAGATATCGGTTATCAGCCTTCTATGGATATCAACCAATTAAATGTAGCAATTTTGCTTGATCGTTTGGACACATACGGTTCCGAGAATTTCAAGATTGATAAAGACGAAGAATTTAGCGATGAATGGAAGGTGCTGACAGAATCGAGAGAAGAATACTATAAAAAGGCAAGTAAAGTACTACTCAAAGATTTATAAATAGCGCCCCGTAGACCTTTAGAAATGAATTAACACAATTATAATAAAGAAAAATGAAGAAACTACTACTAAGTGCATTTGTTCTCTGCTTTGCAGGAACAATTGCGGCACAAGAAGTTCCACTATGGATGCGCTATTGCGCTCTTTCTCCGGACGGAACAACCATTGCATTCACCTACAAGGGAGACATTTACACAGTACCGTCAACCGGCGGACGTGCCACCCAAATCACCACGAATCCGGCTTTTGACACCACTCCGGTATGGAGTCCCGACGGAAAGCAGATAGCTTTTGCATCCGACCGCATGGGGAGTCTTGATGTTTTCGTTGTCGCCAAAGAGGGAGGAGTCCCCCAACGATTGACCACTCATTCCGGCAGCGAAAAGCCTGTCGCTTATAAAGACGACAAGCATATCCTGTTCACAGCTAATATCGCCCCTTCTGCCGAGGATGCCGGATTTCCCTCGGGACAATTCCAGCAGATATACGAAGTGGCCGTTACAGGAGGACGTCCCACCATGTTTTCATCCATGCCTATGGAGTGTATCTCTATTAATAAGGAAGGAGTTATGCTTTATCAGGATAAAAAAGGATATGAAGACTACTGGCGTAAACATCAGGTATCCCCTATCGCCCGTGACATCTGGAGTTATACTCCCGGAAAGACGCCCGTATACCAGAAGCAAACCACTTTCGGAGGTGAAGACCGTGAACCGGTATGGGCTCCCGACGGTAAGTCATTCTATTATTTGAGTGAAGAAAAAGGTTCGTTCAACATCTTCCAACGTACCCCCGGAGCAAATACTTCCAAGCAAATCACTTTCCACACCAAACATCCGGTACGCTTTCTGAGTATGGCAAGCGAAGGTAAATTATGCTACGGCTATAATGGCGAGATTTACACGCTTGTTCCGGGCGGACAGCCACAAAAAGTAAATATCACTATCCTGTCGGATAAGATAGACAAAGACATCATCCGCCAGATCAGATCGTACGGCGCAACTGACATTGCCGTTTCTCCTAAGGGTAAGGAAGTGGCATTTATCATGCGCGGTGATGTATACGTCACTTCTATCGACTACAAAACGACGAAGCAAATTACGAATACTCCCGACCAGGAACGTGACATCAGTTTTGCCCCCGACGGACGTACTTTAGTTTACTCATCGGAACGTAACGGACTTTGGCAACTTTACACATCAACGATCGTACGTAAAGAAGAAAAGCAGTTCACTTATGCCACCGAATTGAAAGAAGAACGCTTGACTAAATCTAACATCACTTCTTTCCAACCACAGTATAGCCCTGACGGAAAGGAGATTGCTTTCCTTGAAAACCGTACGGCTATTCGTGTTATCAATCTGAAAAGCAAAGCTGTACGTACTGTTATGGATGCCAAATACCAGTATTCTTATGCAGACGGTGACCAATGGTTCCAATGGAGTCCCGACAGTAAATGGATTCTCTCTGATTTTATTGGTATAGGCGGCTGGAATAATAAAGATGTGGTACTGTTGAAAGCTGACGGAAAAGGAGAAATGGTGAACCTTACCGAAAGCGGATACAGCGACACCAATGCCAAATGGGTATTGGGTGGAAAAGCCATGATATGGAACAGTGACCGTTCCGGATACCGTAGTCACGGTAGCTGGGGAAGCGAAAGCGATACCTATATCATGTTCTTCGATGTAGATGCATACAACCGTTTCACCATGAGCAAAGAGGACCTCGCCCTACTTGAAGAGGCTGAAAAAACAGAGAAAGAAGAAAAGGCCAAGAAGGAAAAAGAGGAGAAAGAGAAAGCTGAAAAGAAGAAAGATAAGAAAGACGCTAAAACAAAAGATACCAAGAAAGAAGAAGACAAGAAAAAAGAAGAAGTCAAGCCGCTGACCTTCGACCTCGAAAATCGTTTCGATCGCATTGTCCGCCTGACAGTCAATTCTTCCCGTCTTAGTGACGCAGTACTGACTCCGAAAGGCGATGTACTCTATTATCTGGCAGCTTTCGAAGGTGACTATGATTTGTGGGAACATAAATTAAAAGAAAATACCACCAAAATATTGCTCAAAGGAGTCGGTGGAGGTGCATTGATCCCCGATAAAGAAGGTAAGAACATCTTTATGTGCACAAGAAGCCAACTAAAGAAAATCGAAATCACCGGCAGCAAAGTCACTCCGATTGAATTTGAAGCCTTCTTCGATTATCGTCCTTATGGCGAACGCGCATATATCTTCGACCATGTCTACCAACAGGTAAATGATAAATTCTATGTCGCAGACCTTCAAGGAACCGACTGGAAAGGATATAAAGAAGCTTACCAACGCTTCCTGCCACATATCAATAATAATTATGACTTTGCTGAAATGCTGAGCGAACTGCTCGGAGAACTGAATGCCTCACATACGGGAGCCCGTTATGCAGGTGGAGGCAGTGCATTATCTACCGCTACATTGGGCGTCTTCTATGATGAATCATATAGTGGTACAGGACTGAAAATCAAAGAAATTCTGGATCAGAGTCCTTTCACTCAAAAGAAAACTGATGTGAAAGCAGGATGTATCATCGAAAAAGTAGACGGAAAAACGATTGAAGCCAATGCTGATTACTTCCCATTGTTTGAAGGCAAGGTAGGACGCAAAGTAATACTTACCGTATATGACCCGGCCACCAAAAAGCGTTTTGAAGAAACTGTGAAAGCTATCAGCTATGGGGCACAAAGTGAATTGCTCTACAAACGTTGGGTGAAACGTTGCGCACAGAAAGTAGAGGAGTTATCTGGCGGTCGTATTGCCTACGTACATATAAAAGGAATGGATAGTCCGAGCTTCCGTAAAATGTACTCCGAGTTACTGGGACGTTACCGCAACAAAGAAGCTGTCATAGTAGATACCCGTCATAATGGCGGCGGTTGGCTGCACGATGACGTCGTTACCCTTCTGAGCGGAAAAGAATACCAGCGTTTCGTTCCACGTGGACAATATATCGGAAGCGACCCATTCAACAAATGGCTGAAGCCTTCATGTATGTTAGCTTGTGAAGACAATTACAGTAATGCTCACGGTACTCCATACGTATATAAGACATTAGGCATCGGAAAATTGATTGGTACTCCCGTTGCAGGAACCATGACTGCTGTATGGTGGGAACGACAGATTGACCCATCTATCGTATTCGGTATCCCACAGGTAGGATGTATGGATATGCAAGGAAAATATCTCGAAAATCAAACTTTACAACCAGACATTCTGGTCTACAACGAACCGGGAGCCAGCCTGAAAGGAGAAGATGCTCAACTGAAAGCAGCAGTAGATCATCTACTGAAAGAGTTGTCAAAAAAGAAATAAGTATATTAATATAAAAGCCCCGAATATGGGGCTTTTATATTAAACTATCTATCAGCGACCTAATACATTCATTTTTGGTTTTAAAGAAAGAAGTCGTTCCTTTAAAACCAACGATGCCTTCTGTTATATAGCTATTCTACAAGTTGGAAATATTTATTCTTTTAGAATCAGTAACGATTATAAGAAACCACTTTTTCCTGCGGCTTTCTCATCTTCTTCCGCTTCTCCTTTATCGGATATCCGATCGCAATATCCAGTAACAGACGTTTGGAAGCAGGGATGCCGGTCAAGCGCTTTATCTCCTTTTCATCAAACCAGCCCAAAATACACGATCCCAGTCCTTCACTTTCAGCAGCCAGTGTGATATGAGCAGCAGCAATTCCAATATCAATCAGCGGGAAATGCTTATCCTTCACTTTTCCTCCAAGTAGAGAAGTGATATTGGCGGACTCTTCTACAATCAGGATATGTACTGGAGCATCCTTAGCAAATTTATTCATTCCAAGTCCTGCAGCAGCCTTACCCACTTTTAAAGCCAATTCACGGTCAGTTATCACCACGAACTTCCAAGGCTGTGCATTACAGGCAGAAGGAGCCAAACGACCCGCCTCTAAAATCCTCTCCAACTTCTCCGCTTCTACCGAACGTTCTTTATCATACGCCCGGTCACTCTGCCGGGAAAGTACCAATTGCAGAAAGTCTGTATATTCCATATTATTTGTATTGAATCATCCGGCTGATATACTTGCCGATTATATCAAACTCGATATTCACCACACTGCCGATTGTAAACGTATGGAAATTGGTATATTCATAAGTATAAGGAATGATAGCCACCTGAAAAGTATCATCTGTCGGATTACATACCGTCAGACTAACACCGTTCACGGTCACCGAACCCTTATCAACAGTAATATATCCGCGCTTTGCCATTTCTTTATCAAACGCATACCGGAATGTAAAGTACCAGCTTCCTTCTGCATCCTTGATATCAATGCAGGTTGCAGTCTGGTCTACATGTCCCTGAACAATATGCCCATCCAAACGGCCGTTCATCATCATGCTACGCTCTACATTCACCTTATCTCCTACCTTCAACAGACCGAGATTGGAACGTTCCAATGTTTCTTTCATGGCAGTCACCGTATACGTGTCATCCGTCAGACTTACTACTGTCAGGCAGACACCGTTGTGAGAAATACTCTGGTCGATTTTCAACTCATTCACAAACGAACACTTAAATGTAAAGTGTATATTCTCCTGGTCTTTCACCAGTGCTACCAAAGTAGCATATTCTTCTACGATTCCAGAAAACATAATTCTATTTACTATTTACGATTTTACAATTGAAAGTACTCTCTTAATGCAAGGGTCAAAGATACGAATAAGGAAGCAGCTTAGAAAATAAGAGCAAAAAAAAATGGGGCTTTTCACAAAGCTCCATTTTTCAGTTTTCAATAGGTATTAGTTTTTTTTAAGGTAAAAAGATTGTTTTCAGGATAACGGTGCAAATATAGTCGCTTTTACTGATACTCTCCAAATTATAAAACATGTCATATAACATCTTTTTGAAAATTCTTTGGATTTATTATCATTTGACGCAAAAACGCCTGTAACTTACCCGTTATAGGAGACAAATATAGGATAAAATTTTAAGGAGCCCTAATTTCTGTTTAAAAACCTGCAAAAAATTATCTATTCGGATAGTTCTCGTCTATCTTTCCGCTATGCTTTAATACCTTGGCGTCAATGAAGAAAACAATCTCTTCGGCGATATTATTAATGTGGTCGCCGGAACGTTCCAATTTACGGAAAACGCTCACCAAATCCACACACGTATGTACTGTTTCAGGATGTTCAATGATATAATCGGCAAGGATTCCCGTTGCCTGTGCGTTGATTTCGTCCAGCAGATTATCTTTGCCGAATACGGTAGTTGCCATTTCAATACTCTCCTCATGCAAGGCACGTTTTGCCAGTTCCAACATTGAAAGTACCTCAGCATGCATCTCACCCAAACGCAGACGCGTCATTAACTCAGCGTCAAGCACCGGTTCTTTGCAACGTATCACGAAACGGGCAATCCCTTCCGCAAAGTCTCCCAAGCGTTCCAGATTCGTATTAATCTTCAGCATAGCCAATACAAAACGAAGATCGATTGCTACCGGATTGTATAGTGCGATAATATCTTCCACATCACTGTCTATTTTTAGTTCGAAAGCATTCACCCGGCGTTCACGGACCATTACCTGTTGCGCCAACTCCTTGTCGAGTGTCAAAACAGCCTCCCCGGCACGGTCAAGCTGATTATACACCAACGTCCACATCTCGTCAATTTCCTTCTTCAATAGAATGAGTTCCGATTCTATAAACTTTACCATAGTCTATTATATATAAGTGTTAATATTCCTATTTATCCCCGCCATTCCGGTACAAACTATCCGAAACGTCCTGTAATATAATTCTGCGTAGCCTCTTTCTCCGGATTCGTGAAAATCTTCTTCGTATTGTCAAATTCCACCATTTCACCCATATAAAAGAACGCGGTCTTATCACTTACACGAGCTGCCTGCTGCATATTATGCGTTACAATCACAATCGTATAGTCCTTCTTTAATTCGTGAATCAATTCTTCCACTTTAGCCGTAGAAATAGGGTCGAGTGCAGAAGCAGGCTCATCCATCAACAACACTGAGGGAGATACCGCCATTGCACGAGCGATACAAAGACGCTGCTGCTGCCCGCCGGACAAAGCGTAGGCCGATTCTTTCAGTTTATCTTTCACTTCATCCCAAAGCGCAGCTCCTTTCAGCGTTTCTTCCACCCGTTGACGAATGAATGCATTATCCTTCACTCCATTCACACGAAGTCCATAAGCCACATTCTCGAAGATACTTTTCGGAAAAGGATTAGGACGCTGGAACACCATTCCCACATTCTTACGAAGTTCGTCCACTTCCACTCCTTTCGCATATATATTCTGTCCGTCAATACGAATCTCCCCCTCCAAGCGGGTAGCGGGAATCAAATCATTCATCCGGTTGAAAAGCCGGAGAAAGGTAGACTTTCCACAACCGGAAGGCCCGATAAACGCAACAACCGATTTTTCCTCAATCTGCATACTGATTCCTTTCAAAGCATGGAAATCACCATACCAGAAATTCACATCACGCGCATCTATTTTTACTGTATCCATATATTATTTAATTCGTCTTTACTCTTTTTTCAAAATATTTCCTCAAAGCATTAGCCAGCAGATTCACCAGTAGGATAATCACAATCAGGACCAATGCAGTGCCATAAGCTAACGGCAACTGCGCCTCCATATCCGTTCCACTGGTCGAAATCACATACAAGTGATAAGGCAACGCCATACACTGGTCAAGAATACCGGTCGGCAACTGCGGCAGGAAGTAAGCGGCGCAAGTAAACAGAATAGGAGCCGTTTCACCCGAAACACGCCCTAAAGCCAGAATCAGCCCGGTGATAATGTTCGGCATTCCCATAGGCAGAATTACATGCCAGATCGTTTGCAACTTTGTTGCTCCCAATGCCCGACTACCTTCACGCATACTATCCGGAATAGCCTTCAACGCTTCTTCCGTAGTACGTATCACCAAAGGTACACAAAGTAAGCCTAACGTCAAAGAACCCGCTAGGATACTGTCACCAAAGCCCATATAATTGACAAACAATGCCATACCAAACAAACCGAACACAATAGAGGGAATACCACTCAGGTTATTCGTCATTACCCGGATAAAGCGTACCAATTTTCCTTTCGGCGCATACTCATTCATGTAGATGCCACTCATCACACCTACCGGGAAAGCAAACAACGCACTACCCACCATTAGATAAAAAGTACCTACGATAGCCGGCCAAATACCTCCACCCCTCATACCGTCCGTAGGTGCTGAAGTGATAAACTCCCAACTGATAGCACCACTGCCTTTATATATAATAAACCCGAGAATTGCAAAGAGTATCAGCACAATACAAAGACTCAACAAGCGGAAAATTCCGAAAGCCAGCTTCTGCGAACGATGTTTAGCCTTATTATTACTACAAATTTCCATTTTATTTACTACGTTTTAATCCTTTAGAGGAAATGTATTCCACGCTAAAGTTAATAATTAGTGTGATGAAGAACAGCACGACGCCCAACATAAACAAGGCCTGATAATGCGGACCACCGGCAGGAGCTTCTCCCAATTCCGCCGCAATGGTAGCCGGAATGGTACGCAACGGTTCGAGAATAGTAGTCGGAATTACGGCAGCATTACCCGTCACCATTAACACCGCCATTGTTTCACCGATAGCCCGTCCGATGCCAAGCACTACTCCGGAAGTAATCCCCGAAATAGAATAAGGAATCACTACCTTATATATAGTCTGCCATTGCGAAGCTCCTAATGCCAGACTCGCCTCCCGCATAGCACGCGGACAGTTTCTCATCGCATCCTCCGTCACCGTAATTATGGTAGGCAATGCCATAATAGCCAGCACGATACTTCCTGCCAATCCACTCTCGCCCACCGGAAGATCAAACAGTTTCTGAATCAACGGAACAATAACGATCAATCCGAAAAAGCCGTATACAACGGAAGGAATACCACTCAATAATTCAATAATAGGTTTCAGCCAGCTCCGTACCTTCGGATTTGCCACTTCGGACATATAAATAGAAACCGAAAGTCCGAACGGTAATGCAAAAAGAATAGCAAACAAGCTTACCCACAACGTACCGGCAATCAAAGGCAGAAATCCGAACTGTGCTGCCGGAGTTGCCGTTGGAAACCATTCGGCACCTGCAAAAACATCCTTTACCGAAATCGTGTTATCCTCTATAAGATGCACCGCGTCAGGATGAACGATAAACTTCTGCGGAACAAATGCCACAATACCCGGCATCTTTTCCACTAGTTCCGTTATCTTCTCACCTGCATATTCATAAGCGGGGCCGAGTTCTTCTTCGGTATAATACTGTGTTATATCCTCCAGACGGAAAACCCGGATAGGCAGGTCTTTCCCGCCGAGTTCTTTCCAGTTCGTTATCTCCTCATCGAAAACATTCTTTATCTGCGCCGGAGTCAGCACGCTTACCTTATTACTCTTATTCAGCGCCAACACATATCCTTCTTCAATCACTTTACTTTTGAATAGCCCGAAAGCTTCAGTAAACAGGAAAAGAACGATAAGCAGAATTGTAATACTCGTTACGAAACCGCTACAAGTCAGGACACCTTCTATAATCTTTTCAAAAAACTTTTTCATACCTATTTGAATTCTGATGCAAAGAAAGCATCTCCTTATTAAGGGGATGTGACTAACGTTTGAAGGAAATGTTTCAATCATATTACATTTGTATTACAACATCTATTTCCACCCTACATGAAACAAGAATGTAATATCCAATTGTTTTATTTGCACCAGCAATAAAAAGAATAATTTATGAAAGTGAGAAGAAACTTATTAATCGCCTTTTCCCTACTCTCTCTTAGTGTTAATGCACAACGTATCAAAGGCAGCGACACTGTATTGCCTGTCGCCCAGCAGACAGCAGAACGGTTTATGAACCAGCACCCTGACGCCCGTGTCACAGTGACCGGCGGAGGAACCGGTGTAGGTATCTCCGCTTTAATGGATAACACAACGGACATCGCCATGGCCTCCCGTCCGATCAAGTTCAGCGAAAAGATGAAAATCAAGGAAGCCGGACAGGATGTAGACGAAATCATTGTAGCCTATGATGCTCTTGCCGTAGTGGTACATCCTTCCAATCCTGTGAAACAACTTACCCGCCAGCAATTGGAAGACATTTTCCGTGGAAAGATCACCAACTGGAAACAAGTGGGCGGAGACGACCGCAAAATAGTAGTGTACTCCCGTGAAACATCTTCCGGAACTTACGAATTTTTCAAGGAAAGCGTATTGAAAAACAAAAATTATATGTCGAGCAGCCTTTCCATGCCTGCCACCGGTGCCATTATCCAGTCTGTCAGCCAGACAAAAGGAGCCATCGGATATGTCGGTCTGGCCTATGTATCTCCGCGTATCAAGACTCTCTCCGTATCCTATGACGGAAGCCATTATGCTACGCCTTCGGTAGAAAATGCCACCAACAAAACATATCCGATCGTGCGCCCTCTTTATTACTATTACAATGTAAAAAACAAAGAGGCAGTCACCCCCTTGATTCAGTTTATTCTTTCACCCGAAGGACAGGAGATTATAAAAAAGAGCGGCTATATTCCGATTAAATAAAAAAAATGTCATACTTTTGTAGCCTTAAATAGAGCTAACACACTTACCGTTATGACAGATATAAAAAACGAAGAAGCAGGTGAAAAGAAAAGCTTGAACTTTATTGAGCAAGCAGTAGAGAAAGATTTGAAAGAAGGTAAAAATGGAGGAAAAGTGCAGACGCGCTTCCCGCCCGAGCCTAACGGATACCTTCACATCGGTCATGCCAAAGCTATTTGCCTTGATTTTGGCATTGCAGAAGCACATGGAGGTGTATGTAACCTTCGTTTCGACGACACAAACCCTACCAAGGAAGATGTGGAATACGTAGAAGCTATCAAGGAAGATATCCAATGGTTAGGTTACCAATGGGGAAATGAGTATTATGCTTCCGACTACTTCCAGCAATTATGGGACTTCGCTATCCGCCTTATACAAGAAGGAAAAGCATATATCGATGAGCAGACTTCCGAACAGATTGCACAGCAAAAAGGAACTCCTACCCAACCGGGTGTGGAAAGTCCGTACCGGAATCGTCCTATCGAAGAAAGCCTCGAACTTTTCAAAAAGATGAATAGCGGTGAAATCGAAGAAGGCGCTATGGTGCTCCGTGCAAAGATTGACATGGCTAATCCCAATATGCACTTCCGCGATCCGATCATCTATCGTGTGGTAAAACACCCGCACCACCGCACAGGCACCACATGGAAAGCCTATCCGATGTACGACTTCGCCCATGGACAAAGTGACTTCTTCGAAGGAGTTACCCATTCCCTGTGTACGCTCGAGTTCGTTGTGCACCGCCCGCTTTACGATCTCTTTATCGACTGGTTGAAAGAAGGGAAAGACCTGAACGACCATCGTCCCCGTCAAACGGAATTCAATAAATTGAATCTTAGCTATACACTGATGAGTAAGCGTAACTTGCTGACACTGGTGAAAGAAGGCCTGGTAAACGGCTGGGATGATCCTCGTATGCCGACAATCTGCGGTTTCCGCCGCCGTGGTTATTCTCCCGAATCTATCCACAAATTTATTGATAAAATCGGATATACCACTTACGACGCGCTGAATGACATCGCTTTGCTCGAAAGTTCTGTAAGAGACGACCTGAACAGCCGTGCTATCCGTGTGTCCGCCGTTATCAATCCGGTGAAACTTATCATTACCAACTACCCGGAAGGACAGGTCGAGGAACTGGAAGCTATCAACAATCCGGAAGATCCGGAAGCAGGAAGTCACCTGATCGAATTTAGCCGTGAACTGTGGATGGAACGTGAAGACTTTATGGAAGATGCTCCCAAGAAATATTTCCGTATGACACCGGGACAGGAAGTGCGTCTCAAAAATGCCTATATCGTAAAATGTACAGGATGTAAAAAAGACGAGAACGGTATCATCACCGAAGTTTATTGTGAATACGATGCAAATACCCGTAGCGGTATGCCGGATGCCAACCGTAAGGTGAAAGGAACACTTCACTGGGTAAGCTGCAACCACTGTATGCAAGCGGAAGTACGTCTGTACGACCGTCTGTGGAAAGTAGAAAACCCGCGCGACGAACTGGCTGCTATCCGCGAGGCCAAAAACTGTGATGCATTGGAAGCAATGAAAGATATTATCAACCCCGATTCACTGAAAGTTCTTCCGAACTGCTACATAGAGAAGTTTGCAGCAACCCTGCCTCCACTCTCCTATTTGCAGTTCCAACGAATCGGTTACTTCAACATTGACAAAGATTCAACTCCGGAAAAACTGATATTCAACCGTACAGTGGGTTTAAAAGACACGTGGGGTAAGATCAATAAATAACTAAGCCGTCAGGCTTTACTTTATAACATGGGGCTGTGTCAAAAGGAAATGAACAAGAACTTTTGTAGCAGCCCCATGTCAGCAATTAAAAAGAAAAAAATAAAATGGGGAGAAAAAATTCACCAAGTGCAAAAAAAGAACTGACTGAAATCATCCAAAGATACGAAGCCGCCAAAGCAGAAAAACGACAACTATACCTGGATGGCGACCAGCTCGCTGATATTGCCGATTGGTATGCCACCGAACGCAAATTCAACGATGCACAGGAAGTCATTAATTACGGACTTCAACTGCACCCCGGCAACACTGGCTTACTGATAGAACAAGCCTTTCTTTATCTGGATACTCAAAAACTAAGTAAAGCCAAAGAAGTGGCAAACAGTATCACAGAAACGTATGACTCCGAGGTAAAAATGCTGAAAGCAGAACTGTTACTGAATGAAGGTAAACTGGAAGAAGCACAACAACTGATAAATACAATCGAGGACACCGACGATCTGGCCTCAATCATCGAGATCGTTTATCTTTATATGGATATGGGATATCCGGAAGCCGCGAAAGAATGGATAGAAAAGGGACAAGACCAATATGGCGAAGAAGAAGACTTTATCGTACTTCAGGCCGACTATCTGGGAGCAACGCAACACATGAAAGAAGCTATCGAGTGCTTTGACAAATTGATTGACATCGCTCCTTATAACCCTTCTTACTGGATGGGACTGGCAAAATGCTATTTTATGAGCGAGGATATAAACAAAACTATCGAAACCTGTGATTTCGCACTGGCTGCCGATGATAAATACGGAGAAGCCTACGCTTACAAAGCACACAGTTTCTTCTACCTCAACAACCCCGACAGCGCTATCGAGAATTACGAAAAAGCCATTGAATACAAAGCCATCCCCCCCGAATTGGGGTATATGTTCATGGGGATGTCCTATGCTACCAAAGAAGATTGGGAAAAAACAGAAGAATGTTGTAACCAGGTTATCCGGATTTTTGAGGAAAACGGAGACAGCGGTTCGATTCTACTGATAGATACTTATACCACTAAAGCAAATGCCGTTGCCAAAATGGGAAGATATAAGGAAGCTCACCAGCTATGCAAGAAAGCAAAAGAAATCAATCCGGACGAAGGCCTTATCTTCCTGACGGAAGGGAAAGTATACCTAGAGGAAGATATAGAGAAAAAAGCAACCCAAGCATTTAAAAAAGCTGCAAAAACCAGTACCGGTCCGGAAATGTGGTACATGATCGGTACTGCTTATTCGGAACACAATTATATGTACGAGGCCAAAGAAAATTATGAGAAAGCCTACAAAATCAATCCGAAATATGAAGACCTGCCGGAAAGATTGAGTGTTATCAGTATCATGACCGATGACCTGGACGGTTTCCTCAAATACAATAAAGATTGCGAACGTCCATTCAGAGAAGAAACCATTCAGCAGTTGTTGAACGGTCCGGACCATAGAAAAGAGGATGAACCGATCTTAAAAGAAATTATGAAACGTCTTAAAGAAGAAAAAGAAAACAATAAATCAAATTAAATCATTCATCCCTTAAAAAATGGAATCAGTAGCAGAACTTCTCAAATGGGTATTAGAAAACTTGAACTATTGGGTAGTCACAATCTTTATGGCTATCGAGAGCTCTTTTATTCCCTTTCCCTCTGAGGCCGTAGTGCCACCTGCCGCATGGAAAGCCATGGCAGACGACAGTATGAACATCTTTCTAGTCATTGTATTCGCAACTGTGGGAGCAGACATCGGTGCATTAGTCAATTATTACCTGGCCCGTTGGTTAGGGCGTCCCATTGTTTACAAATTTGCTAACAGCCGTTTGGGGCATATGTGTCTTATCGATGAAGAAAAAGTGCACCATGCCGAAGAATATTTCAGAAAACACGGTGCGGCCTCCACTTTCTTCGGACGTCTCATCCCTGCTGTACGTCAGCTTATCAGTATTCCTGCCGGATTGGCCGGCATGAAGTTAGGCCCTTTCCTACTTTATACAACGCTAGGCGCCGGAATATGGAATACGGTATTGGCCGTGCTCGGATATCTGATTTATCGGTTTACAGACCTCAAAACAACCAATGACGTTTATGTAATGGCAACCAAATATAGTCACGAAATCGGTTATGTCATTATAGCTGTTGTCATACTGGTTGTCGGATTCATCGCTTACAAAGGACTGAAAAAAAAGAAGAAATAAGTAGTAGATATAAAATATAAAGCGCATCTACCAGTCAGGTAGTTACGCTTTATATTTATACTTGAATTAGAAATTAAACTGCACTCCCACGCCCAATATCTCTTTGAATTGTACACGTGATCCTTTTGTACCGTCTTTCTGAGCTATTTTCACATCATCATCATACATCAGATTGGTAGTCAGAGTGGTTGAGAACCATTTATTGATAATCATATTTACTTGTACTTCCCAATTCACATCTATATTCAGAGGTTTATGCAGATAGTCGGAATATAAGTCAAGACGAGAATATACGGTCATATTCTTTAAAAATTCATATTTGACCTCCCCCTTCAGGTTTGCACCAAAAGCTGATAGCAGATGTTTACCGGGATCTACTCCATAAGCCCCCTCATCAGAGAGACGGTCGTTTAGTACGAAGGTGCCACGCCAAGAAGCAGGAGATAGTACAACTGTAAATATCTTGCCCGGATCATAAGTAAATCCCAAACCGGTAGTCAAATAACCGGGAGCCATAAATTCGGAGATTGAAACATCTTTGTTGACCGAATAGTCATACCCCGGAGAGAATTGAGTTTGGAATGTCGCAAATGCACTGGCATACCAATTTTTGGCAATGGAATAACCGTAATTCGTATTCAGATAAATCTTATCATTTGCTTTTCTCGTACCATCTTCCCCAGTCTTATTAAGTCCGTATGCCAATTCCAGACGATTGGTCCATAAATGTTTTTCTTTCTTGTAATTAATCTGATATGTACCTTGCAAGTCAAAGGCCACAGAGTTATCACCTCCGGCAGCCCAGTTGGTCAGACTAACCTGTGTCAGTTTCAGTCCGGCAAATCCTTCTTTAGTCCAGGGAGAAGTTTGAGTACTATCGGCAGTTTGAGCCGAAAGGGTTCCAATGCCCATAGTTGACAAGGCAAAGAATAAAATTCCTATTTTGTTCATGTCAATAAGGTTTAGTGTATAAAAAACACAACCTAACAAGAATGGAGGTCTGGTGTCCTGCCAGACCTGTCTACCAGTTCTCATTAGGTCAAAATCTTATAAATCCAAATTAAAAAATCATTTCACAGCAGCCAGCGCCTTATCGTAATCAGGTTCTTGCGTGATTTCCGGAACAAGTTCAGTATAAGCTACCTTTCCATTTTTGCCAATCACCACCACTGCACGTGCCAAAAGTCCGGCCAATGGCCCGTCCGCCATACGCACACCGTAGCTTTCATCAAAATCCGAAAAACGGAAGTCTGACAATGGAATTACATTCTCAATACCTTCCGTCGTGCAGAAACGACCGTGAGCAAAAGGAAGATCTTTAGAAATAGCCAATACAACCGTATCTTTCAATCCGGCAGCCATCTTATTAAATTTGCGTACCGACGTTGCGCATACACTTGTGTCCAAACTTGGGAAAATATTCAAAATCACATTTTTACCATTCAAGTCTTTCAGAGAGAAAGAAGATAAATCTGTTTTTACCAGCTCAAAATCGGGAGCTACTTTACCCACTTGTATAAATTCACCGATCAGTTTCACCGGTTGTCCTTTGAAATTTGTTGTTGCCATAATGCATATTTTTTTTTAAAATTTACTTTATATAGAAAACAACTATTCCTCGAAATATGTTCACGGAAAACCTTTTCTAAATTCAAATTGTTATTCCACAACGAAATTACTCTAGTATTCAATTTTAAATATAAAAACGTATGGAAACAGTATTCAATGAGATTCAACACTCAGTAAAAAATTGGTGGGCTTCTCTTCTCTTGGGAATCGTGTATATTATTGTAGCCCTCTGGCTGATGTTTGCACCTTTAAGCAGTTATGTAGCTCTAAGTATCGTATTCAGCATATCCATGTTGATAAGCGGTATCTTGGAAATCCTCTTTGCAGTCAGCAATCGAAAAGGTGTGCCAAGCTGGGGCTGGTATATCGTGGGAGGAATCATCGACGTTATTCTCGGCATCTACCTGATTGCCTATCCCATGGTCAGCATGGAAGTCATTCCGTTTATCATAGCCTTTTGGCTCATGTTCCGCGGCTTCTCCTCCACCGGTTACTCGATCGACCTGAAACGTTATGGTACTCGCGACTGGGGCTGGTACATGGCTTTCGGTATCCTTGCCATTATATGTTCCTTATTGATATTGTGGCAACCGGCCATAGGTGCACTCTACGCGGTCTATATGATTTCTTTCACTTTCCTCATTATCGGACTATTCCGTGTCATGCTTTCCTTTGAACTTAAGAATTTGCATAAAAGAAAATAAAATTCTTTCGGCACTTACTTTGGTATTTTGTTTATCTTTGTAGGCAATTTACATGAATCAATTAATTAAAAAGGAAGAAAATTATGGCAATGCATACTTGGTTTGAGTGCAAGATTCGTTATGAAAAAGTAATGGAAAACGGAATGCAGAAAAAAGTTACCGAACCATATCTTGTTGATGCACTCAGCTTTACAGAAGCAGAAGCACGAATTATTGAAGAAATGACTCCATTCATATCCGGAGAATTTACAGTTTCCGACATTAAACGTGCCAATTATAGCGAACTTTTCCCCAGCGACGAAGAAAGTGCCGACCGTTGGTTCAAATGCAAACTTATTTTCATCACGCTGGACGAAAAAAGCGGTGCAGAGAAAAAGACTTCCACACAGGTATTGGTACAGGCTGCCGACCTGCGCGATGCAGTTAAGAAACTGGACGAAGGCATGAAAGGAACCATGGCAGACTATCAGATCGGCATGGTATCCGAAACTCCGCTCATGGATGTATATCCTTACAGCGCCGGACCGAATGACAAACCGGAGTTTGATCCGTCAAAAGCATAAGCAACAATGAGTATTGCTGAAAATTTAAAGCAAGTACTGGCCGAACTCCCGCAAGGAGTCCGGCTGGTTGCTGTCTCAAAATTCCACCCCAATGAAGCGATAGAAGAAGCATATCAAGCAGGACAGCGTATTTTTGGAGAAAGCAAAGTGCAGGAAATGACAGCTAAATACGAAAGTTTGCCCAAAGATATCGAATGGCATTTTATCGGACACCTGCAAAGTAATAAAATTAAATACATGATACCATACGTAGCGATGATTCATGGAATTGACACTTATAAGTTACTGGCAGAGGTCAACAAGCAAGCTGTCAAAGCAGGACGCATCATCAACTGCCTGTTGCAAATCCATGTGGCACAGGAAGAAACTAAATTTGGTTTCAGCCCCGACGAATGCAAAGATATGCTGAACACCGGAGAATGGAAAGAACTGACCCATGTCCGTATCTGCGGTTTAATGGGAATGGCGAGCAACACCGATAATGTTGAACAAATCAACCGGGAATTTTGTTTACTAGACAGGCTCTTTAAAGAGATAAAAACAACCTGGTTCGCCGATTCGGACGCTTTCCGGGAATTATCCATGGGTATGTCACACGATTATCACGAAGCTATTGCTGCAGGAAGTACCTTAGTACGGGTAGGAAGCAAGATTTTCGGAGAACGAAATTATTAAATTAGAAGTAGTAACTACTAAAAAAAGATTCATTATGACCGATTTAAAAACTACTTTCGCAGGGCTTTCTCTTAGAAACCCAATCATCATCAGTAGCTCGGGACTGACTAACAGTGTCGGCAAAAATAAGAAATTGGCAGAAAACGGCGCCGGTGCCATTGTTCTGAAATCACTGTTCGAAGAACAGATCATGCTGGAAGCGGACCAACTGAAAGATCCGGCTTTCTATCCGGAAGCAAGTGACTATCTGGCAGAATACATCCGTGAACATAAATTGTCCGAATATCTGACTTTAATCAAAGAAAGCAAAAAGGAATGTCCTATTCCTATCATTGCCAGTATCAACTGTTACAGTGATTCCGAATGGATTGACTTTGCCAAACAAATTGAAGCAGCGGGTGCCGATGCATTAGAAATCAATATTCTGGCTTTACAGTCCGATGTTCAATATACATACGGTTCGTTCGAACAACGTCATATCGATATTCTCCGCCACATAAAAAAGACAATCAACATTCCGGTTATCATGAAACTGGGTGATAACCTGACTAATCCAGTGGCACTGATTGACCAGTTATATGCCAACGGTGCGGCTGCAGTTGTCCTCTTCAACCGTTTCTACCAACCGGACATCAACATTGAAAATATGGAGCATATGTCCGGTGAAATATTCAGCAACGCTTCCGACCTCGCCAACCCGCTTCGTTGGATCGGCATTGCATCTGCGGTAGTAGACAAAATTGATTATGCAGCTTCCGGTGGTGTAGCCAATCCCGAATCAGTAGTAAAAGCGATTCTTGCCGGCGCTTCAGCTGTGGAAGTGTGCAGTGCAATCTATCAAAACACCAACGCATTCATCGGAGAAGCCAACCGTTTCCTCTCCGCCTGGATGGAAAGAAAAGGATTCAACAATATCGCTCAATTCAAAGGCAGACTGAATATTAAAGATGTAAAGGGCGTTAATACATTTGAACGCACCCAATTCCTAAAATATTTCGGAAAGAAAGAATGATAAAGAGTGAATTATAAATAATGAACGGTGAACTCATTGCAGCATGACAGCTCAATTTGTTCACCGTTCGTCGTTTACAGTTTATCGTTTAATAAAGATTATCTGTTTATAGCAAGTTACTCGCCAGTTCACTCAACTCACTACGTTCGCCCTTCAACAGGTTGACGTGCGCAAAGATATTCTGATCTTTCATGCGGTCAATCATATATACCAGCCCGTTAGACTGGCTATCTAGATAAGGCTGGTCAATCTGTTGGATATCTCCGGTAAATACCATTTTCGTACCTTCTCCCGCACGAGTGATAATCGTTTTTATTTCATTCGGAGTCAGGTTCTGCGCTTCGTCGATAATACAATACATCTCGCTTAAACTGCGTCCACGGATAAAAGCCAGAGCCTCAATTACCAGTTGCTCGCTCTTTTGCATATCCTCAATGCGTTTCACCTCTGTGGAGTTCGTCGCAAACTGACGTTTGATTACATTCAAGTTGTCGAACAACGGTTGCATGTAAGGAGCCACTTTTTCCTGTGCGTCTCCCGGAAGGAAACCGATATCCTTATTCGAAAGTGCCACTACCGGACGTGCCAGTAATATCTGTTTGTAATCGGTCAATTTACCCAAAGCGGCAGCCAATGCCAATAAAGTCTTGCCCGTTCCCGCCTTTCCCGTCAGTGCCACCAGTTTCACATTCGGGTCATTCAGAATTTCAAAAGCAAAACTTTGTTCGGCGTTCCGGGGCTCGATTCCATAATTCTTGCCTTTCATCACTCGGCAGATAGAATGAGTAAAAGGATTATAACGTGCCAATACACTATTACGATCACTCTTCAGCACAAAACATTCATTCGGATGAATCAGATCCTTAAAGTCAAACTCGCTCAAGTCGAGTCCCTCTTTAGAAGAATAGATACGGTCGATCAATGCCGGATCTACATTTTCAAATATTTCATTGGATTTTTCAAAGACATCCACATTCACGACCTTATCTGTGATATAATCCTCACAAAGAAGTCCGATAGAACGGGCCTTCATACGCAAATTCACATCTTTGGTCACCAGAATAGACTTCATTTTCGGATATTTCGCCGTCAGATATTCAGTTGCCGCGAGAATCAGATGATCCGGTTTCCTGATAGGGAAAGACTCCCATACTTTAGTAGCCGGCACATTGCTGGTCACTACAAACAAACGTCCCAATCCTTCTCCCAGTTTCACCCCTTCGGAGAAAAGTTCGTCGCTTGTCAACACATCCAGTTCACGTACAAACTCACGAGCATTGAAATTAATCTGCTCGTTTCCCTTCTTAAACTTATCCAGTTCTTCGAGTACGACAAGAGGGAGATAGATATCATTTTCCTGAAAGTTCTTCAAGCAATTGTAGTCGTGAAGAATAACATTTGTGTCCAACACAAAATTTTTCTTAGTTCCCATGGTTTCTTTAAATTTAAATGTTGATATTTGCACTCTCATTCACCAATCCCGCATATAAAGTTGAATTGGTGGTTCTAAAGATAAACAAATTAGCGGGCAATAAAGATTGCCCGAAGTTAAATATTATAAAACATGGATTATCAGAACACTTTAAAGTACTTATATGAGAGTATGCCTATGTTTCAGCAGATAGGTGGAAAAGCATATAAGCCGGGATTAGAGACAACACACAAATTAGATGAACATTTCGGATATCCTCATCAACAATTCAAGACGATACATATCGCCGGAACGAACGGAAAAGGTTCCTGCTCCCACACTATTGCGGCAGTATTGCAGTCGGCCGGATATCGGGTCGGATTATTTACTTCCCCTCATCTGGTGGACTTCCGAGAACGTATCCGCATCAACGGAGAAATGATACCGGAAGAATATGTAGTAAACTTTGTCGCAGATCACCGTTCCTTCTTCGAGCCACTACATCCTTCATTTTTCGAGTTGACCACCGCAATGGCATTCCGTTATTTTGCCGATCAGAAAGTAGACGTGGCAGTGATCGAGGTTGGCATGGGCGGACGGCTGGACTGTACCAATATCATCCAGCCCGACTTATGCATCATTACCAACATCGGCTTCGATCATATGCAATATCTGGGCGATACATTACCCAAAATAGCCAAAGAGAAAGCAGGGATTATCAAAGAAGGAGTTCCGGTAGTTATCGGGCGGGCAAAAGGTCACGTGAAGCGCGTGTTCACAATAAAGGGAAAAAAAGTAAATGCTCCTGTCATATATGCACAATCCATTGCCCCATACAACTGCATGGACTGGCTTTCCTATTCACAATCACAAGAATTAAGAGAACGGCTGACTAATATCCAACAAACTTTGTATGAATCGGTAGAAGATAAAGACGAAAATTTCGAACAAAATTTCCGGGAGCTATGTCTGTTTTTAAATCCGGCAGACAGCATGCACGCGCTGGACAAAATACTTGATAAAAGAAAAGATGCCATCCGAATTACAAATGGCATGTTTCCTTGCGGACTTTTTATGGAGTTAAGTGGTATTTACCAGTTTGAAAATTGCCTCACAATACTAACAGCCCTCGAAGAATTAGAAAGAATAGGCTATCGCATTCTTCCCAAAGACTATCTCAACGGTTTCTCCGATGTATGCCAACTCACCGGACTAATGGGACGTTGGCAAAAGGTGTACAGTTATCCGGATATTATTTGTGATACCGGACACAATGTTGACGGAATTAAATACATCTGCGAACAGCTCGATTTTTACCAACAGACTCTCAAGCAGCAACTCCATTTCGTATTCGGCATGGTCAACGACAAAGACATAAGCAGCGTTCTGAAATTGCTACCGAAAAATGCTATCTATTATTTTACCAAAGCAAGTGTGAAACGGGCGCTTCCGGAAAACGAGCTCTTGAAACAGGCAGAAGAAGCGGGATTGACAGGAACGGCCTACCCTACTGTGGTAGATGCCGTACAGGCAGCTAAAAAGAACTGCCTCCCTAAAGACCTTATCTTCGTGGGAGGCAGCAGTTTCATTGTCGCCGATTTGTTAGCGAACCGCGATACACTCGATCTCCACTAACGCATCCTTTGGCAGAGCTTTTACGGCAACCGCCGAACGTGCCGGAAAAGCTCCGTCGAAATATGTAGCATACACACCGTTCATCCCGGCAAAGAAAGACATATCTTGAAGGAATACAGTTGTTTTGACAATGTTTCCCATTGTCAAACCTGCTTCTTCAAGAATATGTTTTATATTCTCTAACGACTGACGTGCCTGTTCTTCAATACCTTCCGCCATTTTTCCGGTAGCAGCGTCAATAGGCAACTGTCCGGACACAAAGACCATTCCATTTGCTTCTATCGCCTGACTGTAAGGTCCGATAGCTCCCGGAGCCTTCTCACTACAAATTACTTTTTTCATATTTATTTCTTTTTCTGTTTTATTGATTTTCAAAGATAGCAAAAAAAAGCCTCTCACAAAACGAATTTTGCAAGAGGCCGTCTATTTCTTCTTAAAAAAGATTATTCAGCTTTTTCTTCTTCAACAGCAGGAGCTGCTTCAACCGGTTTTTCAACTTTTACTTCTTCTCTTGCAACATTCACCGTTACATTTACCGAAGAAGGCTGTGCTTGATACGGCATACGGTTTTTCGGATCTTCACCATATTGGTTAGGGCCTACCGTACCGTCTGCAAACAACATATAAAGTCCGAATAGTGCGTTAACAATAGGAACAAACATCAGCAGAATCAACCAACCTGATTTGTCCAGGTCGTGCAAACGTTTTACCCCCTGTGCCAAAGAGAACCACATGGAAGCAACCAATGCAGCAAGACCGATCAACAAACCGAATACCGAACCACCTGCAGATCCCATACCCGCACCTAAAATAAAGGTACCGATACCCAATACCCATGCAATACTAAACACTATACCACCAACAATGCCTGACAGGAAATATTCGATTCTACGAATACGACCGTCAAAAGAAAAAGGAGCTTTGAACATAATTTATTAAGTTTTATATGAATAAAATAAGTGAATTATTATTCGTGTTTCTCAATATGGAAGCAAAGATATAAAAAAAATTAAATAGAGAAAGCAATTAGGCAAAAAAAACGAAAAAGTGCCCCATTTTCTGTAGAAATCACAATCTCACCCCATCCCATTCCATTACTATCACCCATTCTTTCGGCTGACAAGTTCCGTGAGAACAGTGAGGAACTGTAGCAACCACCAAGTCACAATTGGAAGATAGTACAATTCTTAATTCTTTCAGCAACATATCCAGCTGAATCATTAAATGAAGATACTTCGTCATACACCGGATCACTCGTACATACTGATAAATACACATATCCTCTCCCCGTCTTATTCCACCCAACGTTTTTGAGGAAATAGCAAATTCATCCATAAAAAATGCATTAATAAATGCGCTATCTGTATCCATTAAAGCCAATACCAAATTGCTTAAAAACTCATAAGGTTTTTGTTTTTCTTTCGCCATGTCATTCTATGATTAATAATTTTAAATTTTTCAGTTTATATTTGCTTTATCAAGTGCTTTCCACATAGGAAAGTAACCCTATTTTTAATATCCCGACCTTTGCTCCCGCTATCTGATAGTCAGGTAGCACAATCTTACAAAAAACAATTTTATATGAAAGTTCTAGAAGAAATCAAAGTCTCGGTTTATGAAAATGTGTATTCAAAAAAGCCCAAAGTCATGTCTTTCCTTGAAGTCATTATTATGTGTATTCATCCTGTTTATGCAACGATTATCAACACCATCCGTAGATATTATGCAGATGGAGATCATGCTGCCGCACAGAAATTGAAAAATCAACTCCCTTGCTTCACTCCGGCAGGTACATTCAATGGAGCGCATGCTATCAAACACTTCCTCCTCCCCAGTCATATTGTCGGACTCGATTACGATCACGTAAAAAATCGTCTGGAAGTCATTCAACGTTGCGCGGCAGACCCGCATACGGTAGCGGCCATAGAAAGTCCGACCGACGGTGTGAAAATCTTCGCCTATGTAGAAGATATCGAAGGCCGCCATCGTGAAGGTCAGCAATTGGTGAGCCGTTACTACAATCAGTTGCTGGGTCTGGAGAGTGATCCGGCGTGCAAGGACGAAAGCCGTCTGTGTTATTTCAGTTATTCTCCCAATGGATACGTTGCTAGTCTCTATCAGGCATTTACTTTGGAACCATTAATGAGAAAAGAAGAAAACTCCTCTTCCGGAAATGAAAAACTTCCTCCTTTCCCCCTCCAAAACAACCCTACGGAAAATACTTCTGAAGACGAAATCAACAAGTTCATTTCGTCCTATATTTTCCTTCATCCCTTAACAACCGGGCAACGCCATTCCAACGTGTTCAAACTAGCCTGTGAAGCCTGCCGCCGCCACTATCCGCAAGAAAGCATATTACGCGGGCTAACAGTCTTTTTCGAGCACACAGATTTTCGTGCCGAAGAACTGATAAGCGTATTATCATCTGGTTACAAGCAAGTTAACAATCAGACATCCGCAACAGTTCCACCGGCTTATTCCCCCTGTCAAAAAGACATAAGGACAAAAGTCCCCTATGGTACTTTAGAAAACTCCGACAGCACCGAAGAAGCCTATTGGCTGGGAGAAGAATTCAGAAAAGAGACGCCTTTATTTCCTCGTGATTTGTACAATAATCTTCCCGACCTACTGAATGATTGCATCATCGAAGACGCGAGTGACCGCGAGCAAGACATCTCCCTCCTTTCCGATCTCACAGCACTAAGTGCGGCACTTCCACAAACTTTTGGAATTTATAATCACAAAAAGTATTCCACTCATTTGTTCTGTGTTATCTTTTCTTCTGCCGGTAGTGGCAAAAGCATTGCTCAAACCGGACGCTATCTATTGGAAGAAATACAGGCCGAAATACTGTCTACCAGTGAATCCATGCAAAAAAACTACCATACAGCGCACAACACTTGGCAAGCAGAATGTCAGCAAAAAAGGAAAAAAGGAGATACATATTCCGAAGAACCTCAAAGACCTCCTTTCAAGATGTTATTCATCCCCGCCACTACCAGTTACACCCGCATGCAAATTCAGATGCAGGACAACGGTTCGCAGGGAAGCATCATTTTCGATACGGAAGCGCAAACCCTCTCCACAGCCAATCATCTGGATTGTGGGAACTTCGACGATATGCTCCGCAAAGCTTTTGAGCACGAAAACATTGATTCTTCCTATAAAGCCAACGGTATCAGTCCGGTTTATATCCGTCATCCTAAATTAGCCTTACTTCTGACGGGTACTCCCGGACAGATAGACAGTTTGTTAAGCAGTTGCGGGAACGGACTCCCCAGCCGTATTCTGACTTACACTTTCCGTGAAATTCCTCACTGGAAAGAAATGGGCGATGATTGCATTTCATTAGAAGACTCTTTCAAGCCGATTGCTCATCGTGTCTACGAACTATATAATTTCTGCCTGGCCCATCCAGTTCTATTTCATTTCACCCGTCCACAATGGAACCGTCTGAATGAGATTTTCTCACATATGCTGTCCGAGGTAGCCATGGAAGGCAATGATGATCTCCAAGCCGTAGTGAAGCGCTATGCCTTTCTGGTGATGCGTATCAGCATGATTCAAACCCGTATCCGGCAATTTGAAGCTAATGATCTTTCTCCCGAAATTTATTGTATAGATGCTGATTTCGAGCGTTCTCTTCAAATTGTCCTGTGTTGTTACGAGCATAGCCGTCTGTTACACTCATCCATGCCGGTCCCTTCGGTCCGTCCACTGAAAAATCCGAACGTTATTCGCAATTTCGTCAATGAGTTGCCAAATAGCTTCACTACAGACGAAGCGATCCGGCTCGGCGCAAAACACGATTTCAATCTCCGTAAGGTAACACGTCTTCTAAAATCGCTTAACGGAATAAAGATCAGTAAGATATCTCATGGTTCCTATATCAAGTTGAACAAGCAATAGTCACAACTGTCTTTTTTGTCCTTTTGTCCTTTTGGAAAATCGGAAAAACATTGGAGGATTTGAAAAAAACATCTCAATAATTGAAATCAAACATTGGGAAGTTTCGATACAAATCTCCCAATGTTTTTTCTATTTATCTATGCGCCTGTATACGTCACTATGCGTCATGCCGATTCCCCGATGTATTACTTTTGTCATGTAATCGATTACAAAGTTATCAGAAATTAATAATTAAAATTTAAAAAGTTATGGCACAGAATTACACTCTCATGGCTCGCAAGAACCTGTTGAAACCTGATGAAACTCCGAAGTACTATGCAGTGGCGCGTAGCGGTCGTAAAGTGACTGTCAAGGAAGTCTGCAAACGAATCTCCGAACGTTCTTCTTATTCAAAAGGAGAACTGGAAGGTTGTATCGGTGAGTTCCTGCTCGAAATAGTCAACGTACTGGATGAAGGAAATATCGCCCAAATGGGTGACCTGGGCAATTTCCGCATGAGCATCAAAACGGGCACTCCTACCGATACGGTAAAGGAATTCAAGACATCGTGCATCGATAAGGGCAAAGTACTCTTTTATCCCGGAAGTGATCTCCGCAAATTGTGTAAGACGCTGGATTATACATTGTATAAGAACGATTCTTCGGCAGATTCGGACAAAGATCCGCTTCCTGATGACGGTGACGACAATCAAGGAGGTTCCGGCAGTGGGGTAACTCCGGATCCGTCAGTATAATCAACCGATTGTTGTTGGGTTATTGAGTTCAAAATGTATAAGTATTTATTCTTTAATTTAAATTCGTATGAAAAAGCAACTTTGGAAAAACATTCTCCAGTTTATTGTAACTATTGCAACGTCGGTCATTTCGGCCTTGGGTGTAACGTCCTGTATGGGACAGTAATCTTCTGATCATCTATATGGAAAAACCAGAAGATAATTATCTCCCCCGTGAGATTAAGTTATTGGTGATTCATTGCAGCGCAACGCGCTGCAATGTTCCCTTCACCGTAGAGCAACTTCGGCAATGCCACCTGCAACGCGGATTCAAGGATATCGGCTATCACTTTTATATCACCCGGGACGGAGAGCTTCATCACTGCCGTCCGATATCAGAGCTGGGTGCACACGTGAGAGGCTTCAACCGGCACAGCATAGGCATTTGCTATGAAGGCGGACTGGACGAAAATGGGTGTCCGGCAGATACAAGAACCCAAGCGCAGCGCTTTGCATTGCTCGACCTGTTAACGATACTCAGACATCAGTATCCGGAAGCGCAAATCCTGGGGCATTATCAACTCAATGCTTCGATTCATAAAGCTTGTCCATGTTTTGACTGTCGCAAGGAGTATATGGATATATAAAAAGAACTACGGGAGCTGTCGAACGTGCAGTCTCCCGTAGTTCTTTTTATGTTTATATCATTTATAAATCTCCCGGCTTTCCCAAGTAATAGGTAATAAGCCGTACTTCTCTCACAGAAAAAGCTTTCGTTTTCGGATGAAAGTCCGTAGCCAGTATCTCATCCATCAATGGCTTGCATTTCCGCATCCAACGCCGAAGTTTATTGACCGAAGCACGAATAGTCAAATCAGGAAAATACATCTGGGCTAACTCTTGTTTATTATAACATTTCACTACAAATTCTGAATGTTCCATCGTTTCTTTATTACTGTTTTATATGCTATAAAGTTATAAAAAATTAAACATATAAACAAAGAAAGAAGATACTATTATCCGATATAATGAGAATAAAAAGAAAATATCAACTATCTTCACAGACCGTTGATATCGTGGGAAATTAACACCAGATACACCTCCGGTGCCAGGGCGTAAATTAGAAAGGTACCGTCGTACTCTTTCTAATTCACAAATGTAGGAGAATCATGCGTTCAGCATGAAACTAGGGACCTACATTCTCTTCATCTCACATACAAACACTCTATTAGTGCTGATTACATCTCAACATTTTATTTTATACCAGCAAATGATTCATTCCTACCTGTACTATCAAAAGTCATATCAACTACCTTCATAAACTGTTAACATAATAAAAAATCTCTATATTAGCGAAAGCGTGCCTAAATTTCATCGGCAAACACACTCTATATACTTATTACTAATCAATGTCAGCTCCTAACTCCTTTTTTTCTTCTTATTTTACTCCACCATAAATTTAGCCCAATCCATACAATAATATCTCCTACTAACATCAACGTATTATCTACACAAGGCATCAGTAAAATGTTCATTACACTAAATACACAAGAAACTAGAAGTATCAAAAGCATTGATTTACGTACAGTAAATCCCATAGCCAAAAATTGATGATGAATATGATTTTTATCTGGTTCAAAAGGACTTTTGCCATTACAAATACGGACTATTACCACACGAACCACATCAAAGCATGGAACGATCAAAGTACTAAAGGCTATAACAAAAGCACCTTGTGTCATAGGAATAAATTCCGATTTTTGACTATATTTTATAGCTAAAAAGCTCAATATATAACCTAAAGTCAGACTTCCCGTATCTCCCATAAAAATTTTGCGTGCATGTTCCGCACTACCAAACACATTATAATAGAAAAAAGGGATAAGTACTCCAAAAGTACTGAAAGCAAGCATACCGTAAATCCACAATCCTTTCTCTATAAACAAAAAGCCAAAAACTAAAAGAGAAACACTGCTTAATCCCGAGGCCAAACCATCGATTCCATCAATTAGATTAATAGCATTCGTTATAAAAACAACAGTCAATATAGTAAAACTAATCCCTAACCAAGCAGGAACACAATCAATTCCAAACAGACCATAGAAGTCATTAATCCAAAGGCCAACCATTGGAAATAACACAGCACAAATAATCTGGACAACAAACTTCTGACGATAGCGAACCCCTACCAAATCATCTGCAATACCTGTTAAGTATAAAAGTACCATTCCACAGATAAGTACTAGAAATTCCGGTAAAATATAAGTTGCTGATAATACTGAAATACCGTATCCAGTCAAAGACCGAATAACAAGTACAGCGCTACAAGAAAATAATATCGTTGGAAAGAAAGAAACTCCTCCTAAACGTGGAATTGCTCGTTTATGTAGCTTACGTTCATCAGGGATATCAAAAAGTTTCTTACGAAACGAAATCAATAAAATACGTGGAATTATAAGTTTTGCAATATACACAGATATTACAAAAGATATTATAATAAATACAACGTTCATAGTAACTAGCTCTATATGTATCCAATGGGATTATTAACTTGTAATTGTCATACGCTTAACACGCATAAAACCAATAGAGGAATTGTGTTTATTTTATCTAATATAGCAGAAGCTAATTTTCAAAATTAATGCCTCCTCTTATAAAAACGACTAAATGATATTTCAAAGATTGGTAGAATAAAATATGGCAACCCGTGGAAGTTATAATACCATGGGAATTCTCAAATACAAGTTAGTTATATTCAAATCACAAGACATAGAAACAAACACTTGCAATTAAAGATTTAAATATAACCAACTCTGGCAGTATAGTGAAAACTGATTATATGAATCATGAAAAATTATTCATTGGGAATTTTTACATTTTATGTATACTCTATCTTTCATTTTGCCTCAAAACTTCTACAATCCTCCTACATGCAAAGCCATCACCATAAGGATTAACAGCCTGACTCCTTTGATCGTAATAATCCCGATTATCTAGTAGAGCGGAAACTTCATTTACAATCCTATCATAATTCGTTCCCACCAATTTTGCCGTTCCAGCTTCCAATGCCTCTGGACGCTCTGTCGTATTACGCATAACAAGTACAGGTTTACCTAAGGCTGGTGCTTCCTCTTGTATGCCACCACTATCCGTGAGCACAACTGTAGCCTTTTCCATCAAACATACAAAAGAAAGATACTCTAACGGTTCGATAAAAAACATATTGCTAAGTCCTGACAAATTATCTCCAAATACTTCATGAATAGCACTACGTACATTAGGATTCAGATGCATAGGGTAAACAAAATCCACTTCTAGATATTTCTCTCTCAGTGCTCTTATTGCATGGCACATTGAAATAAAACCATTACCAAAATTCTCTCGACGATGTCCAGTAACCAGCACCATTTTTTTTTCATTTTGTAAACGATTTACGTTATATCCTGCTTTATTCAACGCCAATTCCAACTCAGAATTTAACTTCTTGTCAGTTTTAATCTTCTCTACTACCATATATAGAGCATCAATAACCGTATTTCCAGTTACAACGATATTATCCTCTCCTATTCCCTCATTCAACAAATTTTGTTTGCTTAACAATGTTGGAGAAAAATGATAAGTCGCAATACGTCCTGTGAGTTGGCGATTCATTTCTTCAGGCCACGGGCTATAGATGTTATGTGTTCGCAATCCCGCTTCTACATGTCCTACAGGAATCTGCTGATAAAAAGTTGCTAATGCTGTTGCCATTGATGTAGTGGTGTCACCATGCACAAACACAACATCCGGTTCTGCCTCTTTCAGAACATCACGTATCCCTGTCAAGACTTTTGCTGTTACATCATAAAGGTCTTGTTCCTGTTTCATAATATTCAAATCATAGTCAGGAACTATTTCAAAAATATTCAATACTTGATCAAGCATTTCCCTATGTTGTCCTGTCACACAAATAACAGTTAAAAATTCATTAGGATATTTTTGAAATTCTTTAATGAGAGGAGCCATTTTAATAGCTTCCGGACGAGTACCAAAAACGAGCATTACTTTCTTCATTCTAATTATATTTTCTATTTTCATATATATATTTATACTTCCGTACCATCTCAGCTGAGGAAAATTTTCTTGTTACATATACATAAGCATTGTCTCCCAACTTTTTGCGGATATTGGGATTTTCAATCAAGAATATCACATTCTCTGTCATTTTTGATACATCATTGGGAGCACACAGCAACCCTGTTTCATTATTTATAATAACTTCTGGAATGCCTTCAACATTGGTTGCAACCGTAGGTAAATGATTAAAACCAGCTTCTAGAAATATAAGTCCAAAGGCTTCATATATTGATGTCATCATAAAAATATCATGATTTTTGTAAAATGATTTTACATCATTTTGCCATCCCACCAAATGTACATTTTCTTTCAATCCATTTTCAATTATAAACTCCTTACATTCTTGATACTTTTCGCCATCTCCCACAATCGTAAATATCACCTTTGGATAATATTCAACAACATTGCGAGCCACCCGCAACAACATCAAAGGATTCTTTTGTGCATCAAGTCTCCCTACAAAAAGTATTTTTATTATATCCATATTATTTAAGTAATGAGTAATCTATACCGTTATAAATGATTTCAACTTTATATCTAAATACTTTAAAGTATTTCATATAATGATGATTAACCAAGACAATCTTATCACAAAATATTGAAGCAAACATTTCACATGACCAATAAAATAGCCATACAGGTAATGTTAAAAACTTATGGAATGCTAGTCCGTGAACTGTATGTATTACATAAGGTACCCCAGCTACAGTAGCAGCAATTCGTCCAATAAATCCAGGTTTAGTTGAGTTTGTATGTACAATATCGAACTTTTCTCTCCTAAAAAGACGATAAAGTTCCAACATTGCATTAAAATCATTCCAACCTATCTCACGCTTCATATAGGGGAATATTATAATATGACATCCAGCCTCTCTGAATTCTCTTAAACACTCTTCCTTATCTCCACAATCTTTCGTTATACCAAATAATATATATTTATCATATAAACTATCTGGTAATTGTTTCATTATTTCCAATGATACTCTTTGGACACCTGATAATTTGGGGATTACTTGTAAATGTATAATTTTAGTTTTCATGTTAAAACAATCGAACAAATGAATTTTATCTCTAAGGAATAAGAAAACATATTCCACTCTGTTATAGGCTTATATGTAATAATTAGATTAGTAAAATCAAACTAAGCGACTTATATTCCCCCAAAAACACTTTTGTATAGAATTAAAAAGGAATATTTTAATAGATTTAGGTAAGCTCTATCATCTGTTTTACTTTATGAATTGCATAATTCATATCATAATGTTTAAAACCTGAAGGTATATTATCAATCTTCAAAGCCTCAATAACTTTTTCTAAAGATTCATATGTTTGATTGGACAAAAGATAGTCATTTATATTTGTTTTCAATGCAACAATTCTTTTATCTGTGTTGATAGCCTCAATTAATGCCATAGGCATCATTTCCTGTTTATATATAGAGGAAAAAAGGTAAATGTCAGAAGCAATAAGATACTGTTCAACATCATTAACTCTACCTATCCAATGTAAATTAGAATAAGGATATGATTTTACAAGATTTACTTCAGGGCCATCTCCTATTATCAAAAATTCAATAGAGGAATCATTTCTCATCTCCATAGCTAATCGAATGGCAAAATCCAAACCTTTTCCAGGCTTGAAAATAGCGGAAAAAGTGATTAGCTTTTTTTTCGCCGGAATGTTAAGTTTTGTACGAACTTCATTTCGGATTTTTCCCCATTCATGAGAAGAATATCTATTTACATAAAAATTAATAATAAAATATACCGGAATTTTTATATACTGCTGTATGAGTTCATTTGTAATAGGTGTAATTTGAATAAAATCTGTACAGATCCAATTGATCATCCAAGACAAATATCTGAATTTTTTAATATCATAACAAAGATGTTGAATATAAAAAACACGAGTTCTCTTGGATGTTATAATCTTATAAAAAGGTAACAATCTTAAAAGATTTATATTACTATGTACAAAAATAAAATCGACCTCTTTTATGTCCTTTTTGGTACATTTATATTTTACTTCAGCTACCTCTTTCATTTTTTCTTCATAAAAAAAAGAATCTGGTTTTCCGATAATCAAGGATGATACACCCAGTTCTTTTAAAACCTTGACATAGTTTAAGGCTACATTTTCCGCTCCCCCTGGCTTTATGGAATTAATCAAATGTATTGCTTTCATAATTACTCAAAACTTCAGATAGTTCATTCATATAGTTTTCTTTATTGTAGTAAGACATAAATAACTTATTAAAATCATCTAACACATCCACAGCATTCAGTTTTCTTTCCTCAAATTTTTTTATTTGAACTGCATTGTTTTCAAATGCTTCAATATTATTTATGCGAATTATGTATTTGCATAAATAAGAATGGTTTATAAAATCATTCAATGATTCTGAAACTATAGGAATAATGCCAGCAGACATATATGAATTCAACTTTGTAGGAGTAGCTACATTGTTTACGGAAATGTCCTTTCTTAATATGAATCCATATTTAAATTGAGATAATTCTTCTTGAATTCTATCTTGAGGAATATATTTTATAACAACATCTTTTAAACCATACTTTTCTTTACATTCAAATTCTGCTTTATTCTGCTCTGCAGTAAAAACAGTCAATGTTGCATTTGGTAATAAGAGACGTATATGTTTATATGTCTGCAATATCTCTGAAAAACACTGCCAATTATCAAGTGAACCTGCATAAACAAAAGAAGGATGAGTATATTTATCTTTCACGTAAAAAGCTTTTTCAGACAAAGCCAAATTAAAACAAGGCATTAAAAAAAAATTATCTTTCTTATATCCATATACTTTCTCATAATGTCGCCTCATGGAATCGGAAACCAACAACAGTAAATCCGCTTTCCTCAAAGTGAACCATTCAAGTAATCTAAGAGCACTATAATAGAATATCTTATAAAATAACGGGGTACTAGAAATAAGCATTTCTTCAGGTTGGATACCTTGTAACCAAACTATTAATCGTTGCTTCAAATTTCTACGATACACTCTAAACACAGAAGTAACTTTAATAACTACAACAATATCAGTTAAAAGAACCTGGTCCAAAGAATAAACTATTTCACATGAGTTACCATTTATTTTTATGGTTTCTTTAATAATAGCAATGTAATAAGATGTAGCATCATTAACATCACGCTCATCAACGTAAATTTTATATTCCATATATAGTCGTTTTCTTAAAGGAAAAAGCCAAAATCAAATATAACAGCATCAAAGACGATAAATAAGTTGCAGCAGCTAAGGAGATAACTAAAAATATCCATAATATCATTTTCCCTGTAAAATCAACTTTGTGACCAATACCGCACAACATTATCAGAAACAAACTCAACCCTAAATACCCCCCTCCTACCAAGATAGCTTGAATGCCATTGAGATAAACTTCCTCGTCACCAAACATAAAAGCATATCTACTATCATCTATCACAGTTTCTAAATTCTTTGTACCTACTCCGAAAAACTTTTGTCCCATTTTCAAATCATTAAAAAGATAATAGCCACGAATGACTCTAACAAATCCAGAAGTTTCATTTTCACTCGCTTCAAATTCGGAAGATCTATTTAAGAGTTCTTGAACATATTCTGTTTTAACCGCATACAAACCAATACATAGAATTATTAACACTATTGATAATCGAAATATTATTTTTTTAGTCAAATCATTTATGAGAAAACGAAATATAAGAACAGTGCAACAACACCCCAAAGCTAATAATCCAATGCCAGAACGCAACAATAAAAATACTAATACCAAACCACAAAATGCTGCAAAATTCTTTTTAGTATATTTCATATTTATAACTAATGCGGGTAATAAAAACTGCGCAAACATAGCAGGTTCCATGAAAAATGAAGAAGAACGATTTGTGTTTTGCTGAAATTCTACCATATCCGCAGTACTACCGTCTTGATAAAAAGAAAAGTCTAAAAATGGAATAATGCCTGAAATTCTATATCCAGAAGTATAATAAACAAATTCCTGAAAAAGGAAGAAAAAGACTGCAATACAAACAACTATTTTATAGTAACGTAAAAATAAATTCTTCTCAATAATATTACTAAATATAATCAGATATAGAAGAAACAACCAAGTTCCTGTTTGAAGCATTTGCCCCCAGGCAGAAGTAATTATAGCATTTGATAAAGGAGGTACTAGTGCCATATAACAAAAAAAACGATTTATATTTGGAAAAAGTATAATACGATTTTGGAACCATATACAATATATCAAAAACAACACAGTCCCTGTAAAAAAACATAAATATCCCACATTAAAGCCATTAATACTATAAAGATATAACACAGGATATAGAACCAATAGCAAAGAAAAATACTTATTCAAAATAGTAGTTCTTCGCCCCCCCTTATTATCTATTTGGGTATATTTCTGTTCCATGTAATGATAATTCAATCTTCTTTATCCGAGTTTATCAAGAATATTCCGTAAGAAAGCTTTTATCTTGATAAAATTATATTTTTTAGGACGGAATAGAGTGCAAGCTATCGCGTTATAACCTTCCATTTTTATTTTTGAAAATATTGTCTCTCGTATTAATGGCATAACTGTACTACGAACTAGATTTCCGTTAAATTGTGCAGCCGAACTGATATTAGCCTCCTCTGAATATACATAAGAATGAATTTTTTTCCAAAAATCGATGCCCTTGTCAGTATTTAAAAGAACAAGGGACACACCATGTCGTGCATCCATATTCGGAAAAAAATGATGAATCCCCCAAAAGTCTGCTAACGTAATATCTCCTTGACGTGTAACCTTTGCGAACGGACATTTATAACATGAATACCGATATATCATTGCAAACATGAACGAATACAGATAGGGAGAAAATTCATATGTTGGTAACCTAAAAAAACGAGTTTGCGAACCAATCACCATTGTGACTAACTCGTTAACTCTCCAATTTTTATTATCCCTAAATTGATATGCTATTACTTTTCCATTATGTTTTTTTTCCAGATACTTTATATGCATATCAAAAAGCCGTTGATTAGGAACACCATGACATATCAAATCTGAAGTTAATAGGTTCGCATAATCTTTTCTCAGAAAAGTTTTTAAACCAGCTACTTGACACCCAGTTCCTGTAAAGTAAACCCACTGTCCACTCTTTAATATTCGACGTATTTCACGATAACAATTCCCCATCGCACTTTGTACATATTTAGAACCTCGTATCAATTCAAGTTCATCTAATGTTTTTGCTACTACATGATATACCTGCATATTTTCATCTATTGTAGCTCCGCAAACAACACCCCCTAATTTTATTATCTCTCGGGCTATTACATAAAATATCGCTCCACTTGAGCTTTTCTTAATCTCTGACGAATTTTTAAGATAAGCAGCTAATACCTTAGGAGAGTTTTGAAAATAAATAGGATGTTCAAAAGGACAAACTTTCTCACATGCTCCACAATTTGTACATATATCTTTATTTTTTATAGGAAATAAAAAACCTTCCTCATCCGGAATGATAGAAATCGCATTAACATTACATATTTGTTGACATGCCGAGCAACCGCAACATTCCTCTTTTTTATTAGTTACCAAATACATACAACTTCATTTAAGAGCTCTGCACAAATACTTTTCCACTTTTTTTCTTTCTTCCTCAAGAATCTTGTTGACAGATGAATAATCGATTGTTTCACATAGTTCATCAATCGGAACAGTACCTGTTACATATCTTTTCTCTAATCCCATAAGATAAAGAATATCAGAAATTCGTGTTGAAAAAGCAGAAGGTTGATATACAAAAAACTGTTTATTCAGATTTATAGAAAAAGCTGTACCATGAAAAGAATTAGTTATCACATAGTCCGCATAAAACATCAATGCTAGAAACTCTGAAGGGGATGTAAAGAATAATGTTTTGTCCGCCTGTTTTTCCTTTCTCACATCCCATGAAAATGTTACGAGCTTGAGATTATATCTATCAGCTATTCTACGTGCACTTGCATAAATAATATCTTTAGATACTATATTATATGGAAGATACAACAGTAAATATGGATAATTAATCAACTGTCTCTTTACTAAAATTTTCTTCCAGATTTCTTTGGACAATAGAAAAGTAGGATCAATCAAATGTATTACATCATTAAACCCTAAACTATTTAGAATTCTCCTACCACTTTCTTCTCTTACAGAAAGATATCGATAATTATCTAAAAATCCTTTTATTATAGCTACTTCTTCCTTCTCCAACAGTTCTTTACCAAAAGACGAAGCTAATGATATAACCCTACTTCCTTTTGGTAAAAATGTAAAATAATACATTTCGTCAATTCCCTCATTGTGGCTACTATTCCAGACTTGATCACTACCTGTTATATATATATCTGCTTCAGGAATTTCTTCCTTTATAGTTTTAATATTGTAATATGGCTTTGTCAACTTACAGTATTTATCAATAAAACCACCATAGATTCGCTTGTTTAATAATACAATAGGTAAACCTATCAAAGCACGTAGTTTACGACATATTCCTTTACGATTACGAAAGAATCCCTCTATAGTTACCCGTGGAGGTATATAATTCAGAACTGAAACATCATATCCCATATTAGTAAGGATATAATATGTTGCAAAAGTCTGTAATACCGAACCAAAGTTAGAGCCAACGTGTACAGTTATAAAAACAATCTTTTTCATACTACTTGATCAATATATCAATAAGAAATTATTTGTAAATAAGATTGTTCCAAGTCTTTCATTGTCTTGTCTAGAGAATAATGTTTTATAACATATTCTTGCAAAGATCTGTCATCTGTTGATTCTGTTAAAGCTTTAACAATAGCTTCCCCTATCTCTGTAACAGAATAAGGATTTATTTCTTTTGCCATGCCAGCATAATACTCTTTCGGACCTCCATGATTCGTTATTACAATTTTACAGCCATAAATAGCGGCTTCTAAAGCAACGAGTCCTACTCCTTCAAATAAACTAGGTAAAGCAAAAACTTTAGCTCTTTTATAGTAAGAGATAAGTTCATTATCAGTCAGAAACCCTACATATTTCACTTTTTCATTATTTTCGATAATATCTTCAAGCCATTTTTTTTCTTCACTATTTCGTAATTTTCCAGCTAGTTTCAAATTAAAACCAAATTCTTTAGATGCCGTTATTAGACGCTTAACATTTTTCCGTTCATCAGCCAATAGGCTAACATGAAAACAGAAATCTTCTTTTATCGTTACTGTTGTTTCTGGAACCAATCTATACGCCAAAGGCGTTATAAAAATTTTCTCCGTTGGTATGTTAAAACCTTTATTGATAAAAAAATATTCATAGTGTGACCGTACAGAAACCCCTTTTATATATTTCATTGCTCCTTTCAGATCATAAAAACGATTGTGTAACCAAAACCGTCTACTTCCCCAACGCGAAATTAATTTATATTTCCCTAGACTATGGTTAGGATCAAGAATCGGAGACAATATTATATTAGGATTAATTTTATATAAGTAAGAACAAAATTCACACATATAATTATTGAAGCCAAAAAAATGTATTATATCAAAAGCTCTCCAATCATTATTTTCCCAGGTATTCACTAAGAATACTTGATGCCCCAACTTTTCTAATCCCTCTTTCCAACTCAAAGCTTGCATTTTTACACCGTTGGATGAAGATAGAATTGGAACTGACATTATAAATGCAATTTTCATTATATGATGATTCTAAATTAAATAATACTCAAATCTTTAGTATTACCTTATGTTGATTCCTCTTATTTACACATTATGTTATTTCAATAAGATACCTCATAGATAAATTCGACTAATTTGATATAGCTAATATTCTAAAAAGTATCTATCTTTTTATTTTCTTTATTAGTGGAAACAATAAAACATAAAACATAAAGTTTAAAGGTTTTAAGAATCTCTGATAAGAAGGATTATAATATTTAGCACTTATCACATAATCTATATAGATTTTTTGAGGCAATAATTCCCTCATAACCCTATCTAGTTCTTTCTTTTGTCTACTTGAGTCACCACTGATACCTGCCCAATCATAGCAACAAACCATTACATTAATATTTCGATATGAACAATTATTCATAATTAATGCCTGAATAAAGAACTTACTATCAGCTACTATTTTAAGCTTTTCATCATACATCAAATCTCTAAAAATTTTTTTCTTAATGAAGGTTGCTTGATGACATAAACCGGATATATAAAAATCCATCAATGTCATTTTTTTACTATCTAAAGGTTTCCAAATTTTATGATTAGCAAGTTGAGCACATCCACTAATAACATCTTCTGTATAACTATTTAGCTCAAAAATTTCAGAAAAAACATTTTCATTATAAAACGTATCACCAGTATTCATAAAATTTATCCATTCACCTGTAGCGACAATAATTCCCTTATTCATCGCATCATAGATTCCTTTATCTGGTTCACTTACCCAATAAGTAATTTTATCAGCATATTTTTTTATTATATCCACTGTTCCATCTATACTTCCACCATCAATAACAATATATTCTATGTTGGAATAATTTTGATTAATAACAGAAAGTATTGTTTTTTCGATAGTTGTAACAGCATTATATGATACCGTTACAACTGAAATTAAAGGATTATTCATTTTTATTTCTACTTTTCCAATAGTATATCTTTTAACTACACATAGTTTTATACCCTCAAAATAATCATATTATTTCAACCAAATACCTCTAGCAGTACCTGTTATTATTTTAAATATCTGTATTCTCCCAATACCTGCTTGTAGACCAAAAACAATAATAGGAACAATTAAAACACCCTCTACACCATACTTTTTACAACAGAAAGTCATTAATGGAATAGATACAATAGCAAAAAGCAAGTATAGTATCAATTGAAGGCGTACCTTACTTGTTCCATTAATAAGATACATATACATATTACCTCCCGTTTGAAAAAGAATATAAACAGCCATAGACATGGATAAAGAAAGAGGTATTGATACAGAATTACCAATCCACCATTCATATAGACTACTAGAACATATTACCATTAAAATTAGAAGAGGTATGCACAAGAGCCATAACAATTCCAATTTTTTTACTACACTTCGCATCCAATTATAATCATGCTTCACATAAGCATCTGTAAAAGCAGACCAAAAAGGGGTTAAAATAATCGTAACTCCCATGTTGAGAATATTAAAATATTTATATGCTATATTATATTGAGTTACTATCTCCGGACCTTCAATCCTCGACAAAATAATATTAATGAATTGAAAAATAAATAGCATTGAAAGCATTATAATAAAAAACTGTCCTCCTAATCCTAAAATATTTTTAATCAAAGAAATACGGAAACTTCTCATAGTTGGCGCTATTGATCTATATTTTCCCCCACAAAACATAATAAAAGAAATTATTATTAACCAAAAGCAAGGTATACCAGCAAAAACGATAGCTAAAGTATTCAAACTACCTGAAGTGGTTCTTGTTAAGACAAAGATACTTACAAAAGCTAAGACCTGTCCACTTGTTTGTATTAACGAAGCTAACGCTGTTTTTTGATCAGCAGCCAACATCGTAGTAAAAACACTAGCCACTATATTCAAACAAAAGAAACAACTTAATAATCCAAAAACGGTCCGTAATTCATCATTATAAACTGGCTCTATATTTAAAATACTACTCCAATTCAAAAAATTATTAAATACTATCACAATAAAAAATATAATAGAAAAAAGTAGCAATAGTACCATATATGTAGTACTGATATATTCCTTTGCAAGCTTTATATTTCCGCTAGCTCTTGCTTCCGCAAAACGATTACGAAAACCATGTGCAAATCCTAGATCAAAATAAGACAACCAAGCGATAATAGAACTTAATGTCAACCAAATACCATATTTCGTTGGATTTATATAATTTATAGTTAATGGCACAACCTGTAGTGATATTAATATACTAATACTTTTCAACAATAACGAACCTAGTATATTCTTCTTTACAGTTATACTGCGTGTACTTCCACTAGCTACATAAGAAGAAATCCTATTTTTAATTGAACGTATTCCCATTTGCTATAATTCAAAAGTTATCTACTCTTTCACAATAATTATCAAGATATTTTAGTAACATCAGATAAAAATTAAGCATAAATATAGACATCCCTCATATAAATTTTGCTGTTTTTTACTTCATCTCTCGAAAACGATTCAATAATTCCTTTCCTATAAACATCCAAACAATTGTTACAGCCACTGCCAAAAACACAAAAAGTAATATATAAACTTTCTTCCCTATTCCAGAAGGCTGTAACGGAACAACAGCAGGCTCTACTATCGCAAAAACAGGTTTTTCTTCTTGCACTTTCGCCCTAGCAACTTGTAGTTGATTAGCTACTTGGCTATATACCTGATATGCCAAACTCATATCATTCTGCAAACGTTCCTGTTCGGTACGTACACTCTGGAGAATTAGATTATCATGAGTATCCACATAGTTCGCGTATTTTTTTTGGGTATCATAATACTCAATTTGACGTTCTTTAAATAAATTCTCCAGATAAGCACAATCATCCTTTGCTTTAGAAGTACGATAGCCAATGATCGATTTCTGTAACTTACGAACAGCTGAATCTGCAACGATTGCTGCAACTTTAGGATCTTGTAAAGTTACAGAGACATTCGTAATCATTGTTTTCTTATCTACAGTAGCAACAATTTTTTTCTTCAGTACTTCAATCAATTTTCTGTTTTCCTCTGTTAATTCTATAACTCCAAATCTCATGAAATCCACATTTTCTTCTTCCTCTGTAACAACTAAATATTTTATACCACTTATTATCATATTCGGTATATTTAAAATATAAACCCACCAAGGAGAAACTTGAGTATCCAAATATTCCTTCAGAGTAACCTTTCCTCCTTTATCATTTATAGGAACATTAATCTCAAATAACTCCAATAAAAAAGGAGTAGAAGAAACTATATCAGAAGACAAAGAAGCATTCAATGCATCAGGACCCTCTCCCACTATAGCCCCATTCCCTAAAAAAGAAGATGCAAGTCCTGCGAGTCCACTATTTCCTTTCGAGTTACCCATTTCAGGAGACAAAGTTACTCTTACAGTATATTGTTTAGGAATACTAAATGCTACAATCAGACCAATTAACAATCCAATCCCTGCTGCTTTGTATAAGATCTTACGGATAGAGATTATTTTATACAAAATATCTACCAAATCAACCTCTATTTCCTTATTATGTCTCTGCTCTACCATAAGTTATTTCTTTATCAAGTTGGCAATAGAGGCAACCATCATTCCCAAAGTACTGAATGTAGTAGCATAGCCTAGAATATTTCCGATATTAGTTTTCTTCTTCGCCTTACTGGGAATAATAATCTCACAACCGGGCTCAACCTGTTTCTTACCACTACCCTTCACCTTAGTCACCTGACCATTCATATAAACAATGAACTTCTTAC
>ERZ791914.332-NODE-332-length-50258-cov-54.022270_pt1 | contig 50258 bp, 47 predicted proteins | sample MGYA00510140_ERZ791914 | MGnify/ENA primary metagenome ERZ791914 (study PRJEB30046, sample SAMN00792079) | human gut metagenome | study: EMG produced TPA metagenomics assembly of the A metagenome-wide association study of gut microbiota in type 2... | reverse complement strand
AGCCATTTTACTGGCTTCGCAGCGTTTTTCTTTTATTGCAAGTGTCAAACTCCCGTCGAGCTTTTTCATGAAAATCCCTTCTTTATGATAATATTTATATATATGTCAATAACTATCATTGTACCATACAGGGCGCATAATGGATAGAAAAATTTCTTGACAAGATGTCTTTGTGTGATATACTAAGGAAGTCGCTAGGACATGGGCCTATAGCTCAGCTGGTTAGAGCGCACGCCTGATAAGCGTGAGGTCGGTGGTTCAAGTCCACCTAGGCCCACCACAAAGAACACCGTACGAGATTCGCTCCGTATGGTGTTTTTTTCTGCTCTTTTTCCTGTTTTTTTGGTATGGAACTTTTCCTGTTTTGTGTTATAATTAAAAATCACAGGATTTACATTTTTACTGATGCGTTTAAAGGAGGGCATGTCATGTCTATTGCAGCCTGTATTGAACACACGAATTTAAAACCCGAAGCGACTCCTGAAGATATCCGCAAGCTTTGCCAGGAAGCCCGCACGTATGGCTTTGCCGCCGTCTGTGTCAATTCGTCTTACGTAGAACTGGCAAAACAGGAACTGGCCGGGACATCCTGCCTGGTGACATCGGTCGTCGGCTTTCCTCTGGGGGCCATGGCCAGCAAGGCAAAGGCTATGGAAACAGCCGAAGCCGTTTCAAGCGGGGCCGATGAAATCGATATGGTCCTGGCTATCGGTCGGGCCAAAGCCGCCGACTGGGAGTATGTTTATCAGGATATCCGCCTCGTCGTGCTGAGCGCAGCCAGCTGTCCTGTCAAGGTGATCCTGGAAACAGGGCTCCTCACAGATGAAGAAAAGGTAAAGGCCTGCCAGGTGGCGGTCGAAGCCGGTGCAGCCTATGTCAAGACTTCGACGGGCTTCGGCCATGGCGGTGCGACCGTCCACGATGTGGCCCTCATGAAACAGGCCGTAGACGGCAATGCCAAAATAAAGGCGTCGGGCGGCATTCACGATTATGCTTCGGCACGGCAGCTCGTAGAAGCCGGTGCCGACCGCCTCGGTGCCAGTGCCGGCATTGCCATCGTACAGGGAGAACTCCATGACGGAAAGTGAAATCCGGCTGGCACAACTGGCCCAGTCCATCGGAAGGGCGCGCCGTATTGCTGCCGGGGAGGATGCCAGAGAGGAAACGGAAAATTACTCGTCCCTGGTGCCTGATTTCGGCCAGCCGGCGATGGAATCCGGTGCCGGCAGGACCGGCGATTTCCTGAAAAGTCAGACCATCAGCCACAAGGGAGACTGCCTGGTCAGCCTCCTGGCCAGCGGCAGCAGCGGCAATGCTGCTTTTATCCGCTGTGGCCGGACCTGTGTGCTCATCGATGCCGGCATCAGCTGCCGGCGCATCGAAAAGGGGCTGCGTCGGTTTGGCTATGCCTTATCTGACCTCGATGCCGTCCTCATTACTCATGAACACACAGACCATGTGAGCGGTCTGCCTGTCCTGCTGAAACGGACCCATATGCCCGTCTATACGACGCAGGAGACATGGCAGGCCATAGGTAATAAAATTCTCCCTTTTATGGACCGCTTTGTCCGCCTGCCGCGCCGCCTGTCTCTCGGCGAGATGCAGATTGTTCCCTTTGCGACCAGCCATGATGCGGCCCGGTCTGTGGGCTATTCCCTGTATCACGGTGACTGCAAGATTACCCTGGCGACGGACCTGGGGTGCATTACCCCTGATGTCATGACGGCGGCATCGTGGTCGGATATCCTCATTCTCGAGTCCAATCACGATGAGACGATGCTGCGCAACGGCCCCTATCCCTATGCCCTGCAGCAACGCATACTGGGTAATCTGGGTCATCTGTCCAACAAGACGGCAGCGGGATTTCTCAGCTCCCTGCCGCGGCGGGGCATGATCAAAGTCCTTCTGGCCCATCGCAGTGAACATAATAATACGCCGGCGCTTACGGTGCAGACTATGCGCGACGTCCTTACCAGCCATGGACTGGTCATCGGGCAGGATATTTTATTGCGTCTCGCCTCGGCGACGGGATCCGTGCGCTTTTTGAACGGAGGTACTCTATAATGACACGAAAAAAATGGTTGACAGCGCTGGTGGCTGTTCTCCTGATTGGCGCCGGTATTGCCGGTGGCTTCAAAATCCATGAAACCTTTTTTGGCGGCCAGACCTATTCGGGCAATCTGAACCAGCTGCAGGAACCGGCGAAGAGTGAAGCCATATCCGATGCCCGCAATACGGCCGTAGTGCAGGCAGCAAAAAAGGTGGGTCCCGCTGTCGTCGGGATTACGACCAAAGTATATAACCGGGATATTTTCAACCGTAAAGTCCTCGTCGGTGAAGGCGTAGGGTCCGGTATCATCTTCGATAAATCGGGATATATTGCGACGAACAACCACGTCGTCGGGACGGCGAAAACGGTCATCGTTTCTCTGGCCGATGGACAGAGTACAGAAGGGACCGTCATCGGCCGCGATGAAAAGACGGATCTGGCCGTCGTCAAAATCAATGTAGAAAACCTGCCTGTTGCCGAATTTGGTGACAGCGATTCTTTGCAGGTCGGTGAAACGGCCATCGCCATCGGCAACCCCCTGGGGCTGGAATTCCAGGGAACCGTAACGGCCGGCGTCATCAGTTCTCTCAACCGGACCATCGGTGTGGAAGGGGAAGGGATGAAACTGATCCAGACTGATGCGGCTATCAATCCCGGCAACTCCGGTGGCGCTCTCGTCGATGCCGACGGCAAGGTCATCGGTATCAACAGTGCCAAGATTTCCAAGGAAGGCGTAGAAGGCCTGGGATTTGCCATTCCTATCAACACGGCCCGGCCCATCCTGGAATCGCTCATCAAGAACGGTAAAGTTTCCCGCCCCTATCTCGGCTTCTACGGTCTCGATAAGAAGATGGCTGCCCGCTTTGGCATGAAGCTCGATGTGAGCGGCGTCTACGTGTACAAGGTCATTGCCGGCGGTCCCCTCGACCAGGCAGGCCTGCGTCATGGCGATGTCATTACCCAGGTCGGCGATACGACGATTGAAGCTTTTACGGATCTGCAGGATGCCCTCTCCAAGGCCAGACCCGGCGATACCGTAACGGTCACCTTCAACCGCAATGGCTCAAGCCAGAGCGCCAATGTCGTCCTTCAGGAAGCACCAGCCGATGAAGAGGATAACCAATGAAGTACCACATCATAGCGACGGGTAAAATCAAAGAGGCCTATCTCACGGCGGGCATTCAGGAATTTCTGAAACGCCTGCGTCCGTACGGACAGGTGGAACTGACGGTCCTTCCGGAAGAAAAAATGCCCGACCACCCTTCACCGGCCCGGAAAGAGCAGGTACTGGAAAAGGAAGGGGAGAAGATGCTTTCTCATGTGCATCCCGGTTCCCATTTGTTCGTTCTCGATGTAGCCGGGAAACTCATTTCCTCGGAAGAATTATCACAACGATTCTCCGACCTGGCCCTCTACGGTACGAGCGAACTGACCTTCATCATCGGCGGCCCCTTCGGCCTTTCTGAGTCCCTGCGCCGCCGTGCTGATGAACGCATATCCTTCGGGCGCATTACCCTGACCCATCAGATGATCCGCCTCATTCTGGTGGAACAGATATACCGGGCTATCAAAATCGCCCGCCATGAACCGTACCACTTATAAACGTAAATGGCCCTGTGGACGGGATGTCCGCCATAGAGCCGTTGAAATAAGCAGAACCCCCGGATGCCTTGCTGTATATGGAACAAGGTATCCGGGGGTTTTATCGCAATTTTACCAAAGTATTCTTCTATATCGGGCAGGAAATTGGAGTTATGTGTCAAATTATATATAATAGGAAATAAAATCATAACCAGCAGGCATCCACGGAAAAAAGCCTGCTTATAAAGGAGTGATTTATATGGCACAGCATATAGCATCAGAAATCATGGAAAAAGCCTTTGTGACAGCTGGTCCGGATACGTCGGTCTTTGAACTGGTCAATTTGTTTGTGAAGAATAAGGTGACGGCCATTCCCATCATCAACGATGACCAGGAACTGGTCGGTATCGTCACCGATGCCGATCTGCTGTACAAAAAGGTAAAACCCCATGTACCGCACTATGTCAATCTCCTCGGCGCCAGCATCTACTACAGCGGCATCAGCGCATATAACCGGGGATTCAAGAAACTTATGGCCGGGACGGCAAAAGAACTCATGACCAAAGACGTGATCATCGCTGCACCCGATGCGCCGGTCGAACAGATTGCCGGCGTCATGGTGGCAGAACATCTGAAAGTCATCCCTATTGTAGACAATAAACATGTGGTGGGCATCGTTACCCGCGGCAACATCCTGGATGAATTGTATCAGGAATATGGGGAATCGTAGAGGAGGCGTGCTATATGGATGAAGCAGAACTGAACAAACAGCCCGGCAGGGAAGAAGAGGAAAAAAAGAAGGCGCCAGTCGTACCGGTCCGCGATGTCATGTACAAGATGTTTGTCTCTGTCACGCCGGATACGCCGGTGCGCAAATTATTCCGCCTTTTCGTCAAACACCGCCTGCTGGCTGTACCTGTCGTCGATGATGAAGAACATCTCATCGGCATCATTACCAGTGCGGACCTCATGTACCGCAGTTCCAAGCCCCACATTCCCCGGGCGCTGCCCATTATCGGGTCCAAAATCATGACCAGCCGCATCAATAAATATGCCAAGGAATTCCGGACCCTCATGGATGAACCCTGTGAAAAACTGATGACCCGCGACGTAGTCATCACGACGCCTGATACGGACATAGAACAGGTAGCGGCGGCTATGGTCATCGAACATCTGAAAGTTATTCCCGTCGTCGTCAACAAACGGGTCGTCGGCATGATTACCCGGGCCAATGTATTGAAGCAATTATATAAAGAATATAATGATTGACAAGACATAGAAAAAGCGGCTGATGCATTACGTAATCACACGTAATGCACCAGCCGCTTTTGTCATTTAACCTCAAACATCAGGCTTCTTTCTGCTGTCTGTACGGAGTGAAGGTGAATTGCTGTCCATCGTAGTTGATGGAGACCGTATCGCCTTCGCGGACGACGCCGCTGATAATATCGCGGCTGAGGGCCGTTTCTACGGTGTGGACGATGAGGCGGCGCAGCGGACGGGCACCGAACTGCGGGTCATAGCCCTGGTCGGCCAGTGCCTGCAACGCTTCGTCTGTCCAGGTGAGGTGGATCTTGACCTGTTTTTCCAGACGTTCGCTCAGACGTTTGAGCAGGATGGTTGCGATGTTGCGGACCTGATCTTTGCCCAGTGCCTTGAAGACGATGATGTCATCGACACGGTTGAGGAATTCCGGACGGAAATACTTCTTGAGCAGTTCCCGTACGGCTTTTTCTGCCTGGGCAAAATCTTTCGTTTCCAGGATTTCATGGGAACCGAGGTTACTGGTCATGATGATGATCGTATTCTTGAAGTTGACGACCCGGCCTTTGCCATCGGTCAGGCGGCCATCATCGAGAATCTGCAGCAGGACGTTGAAAATATCGGGATGAGCCTTTTCGATTTCATCGAGGAGGATGACGCTGTAGGGGTGACGGCGTACGGCTTCGGTGAGCTGACCGCCTTCATCATAGCCGACATATCCCGGAGGCGCACCAATCAGACGGGATACGGTGTGCTTTTCCATGTATTCCGACATATCGATACGGATGATATTGCGTTCATCGTCAAAGAGGGCTTCTGCCAGTGTCTTTGCCAGTTCGGTCTTGCCGACACCGGTAGGTCCGAGGAAGATGAACGAGCCGATAGGACGATTGGGGTCCTTGATACCGGCACGGGCACGGATGATGGCATCGCTGACGACGCGGACGGCTTCATCCTGGCCGACGACACGCTGATGGAGGGTATCGTCGAGGTGGAGCAGTTTTTCCCGTTCGCCGGTCATCATCTTGGAAACGGGGATGCCTGTCCAGCGGCTGACGACGCCGGCAATATCTTCTTCGCCGACTTCTTCTTTCAGGAGCTGGGAATCTTTATGGGCATCCATGAACTTTTCCTGTTCTTCCATCTGTTTCTGCAGTTCCGGCAGTTTACCGTATTTCAATTCCGAAGCCTTGCCCAGATCGTATTCCCGTTCGGCTTTTTCCATTTCATTCTTGGTAGCATCGATTTCTTTCTTCAATGCCTGAGTCCGGGTAATAGCGGTCTTTTCTTTTTCCCACTGTTCTTTCAGGGCGTCTTCTTTTTCTTTCAATTCATTCTTCTGGGCCGTGATTTTTTCCAGACGTTCTTTCGAGGCGTCATCGGTTTCCTTGCTCAGGGACTGTTCTTCGATTTCCAGCTGCATGATCTTATGTGTCAGGTCATCGATCGGTGCAGGCATGGATTCGATTTCCGTACGCAGTTTGGCGGCGGCTTCATCGACCAGGTCGATGGCCTTATCGGGCAGGAACCGGTCGGAAATATAGCGGTCGGAGAGGACAGCTGCCGCAACCAGTGCTTTATCACGGATGCGGACGCCATGATGGGCTTCGTAGCGGGATTTCAGGCCACGGAGAATGGTGATCGTGTCTTCTACAGACGGCGGATCGACCATGACCGGCTGGAAACGCCGTTCCAGAGCGGCATCTTTTTCGATGTATTTCTGATATTCATTCAGTGTCGTTGCCCCGATGCAGCGCAGATCGCCGCGGGCGAGCATCGGTTTGAGGATGTTGCTGGCATCCATGGAGCCTTCGGAGGCACCGGCGCCGACGACCGTATGGATTTCATCGATGAACAGCAGAATCTGACCATCCGATTTCGCAATTTCATTGAGAACGGATTTCAGTCTTTCTTCAAATTCACCACGGTATTTCGCACCGGCAATGAGCGAGCCCATATCGAGAGAATAGAGGGTCTTGTTCTTCAGCGATTCCGGCACGTCACCGGAGACGATACGGCGGGCCAGCCCTTCGACGATAGCCGTCTTGCCGACGCCCGGTTCACCGATCAGCACCGGGTTGTTCTTTCTCCGGCGGGAGAGGATTTCCACGGTACGGCGGATTTCATCATCACGGCCGATGACCGGATCGAGTTTGCCTTTGCGGGCAGCGGCTGTCAGGTCGCGGCCATATTTTTCCAGTGCCTTGTAATTGCTTTCCGGATTATCGCTGTTGACATTCTGTTTGCGGTTGGTGCGGATGATGGACATAATCTTGTCCTTGGCCAGACCGAATTCACGGCACAATGTCTGTACGTCGCTGTCGCTTTCTTCGACGATGCCCAGCAGCAGGTGTTCCGTGCTGATGTATTCATCGTGCATCGATTCGGCATACTGCTGTGCCTTGCCGATGACACGGGCCATTTCTACGGCCATGGTCAGCTGACTCTGTCCCTGGACGGACGGAATCTTTTTCAGGAGTTGTTCCAGACGGGCCTGGAGCATAGGCACATCGGTGCCGCATTCCTTAAAAATCGTAGCCAGCAGGCCTTCTGGTTCCTTTACCAGTCCCATGAGGACATGGACGGACGTGATTTCCTGATTGTAATGCAGAGCGGCTATCTGCTGCGCTGTCTGGAACGCTTCGATGACCTTCTGCGTATATTTTTCATTTCCCATACTAAGACCTCCTTACGTAGGGCGTAAGTTGCATGTAAAAGTAGTGAACAACTAAGTTCAATTATCATTATATCCATAAAAGTCAAAAAGTCAATAAGACAAAAAGAAAAAAATTGAACTTTTTTCTTTTTTGCGTCCTGCCAGCCGCCAACGCCCGGTGCATTGACAAGGAACGCCATTGTCCGTACAATCAGAAACAGAATAAGAAAGAGGAGCGATACGATGGAACAGACGTTGTGGCAATGGGAAAAACGGGCTTTTCGGGGTGATGTACAGGCCCAGCGTGAAGTGGGCGACCAGTATTTCTTTGCCGCCTATGAGGAAGAAAAAGAAGAATTGCTGCAGCGGTCTCTGTACTGGTACGGAATGGGTGCCCGGGCGGGCGATGCCGGCTGCCAGTACGATTTGGCCTATCAGTATGAACATGGACTGGGAACGGAGCCGGATATCCGTAAGGCGGCGTATTGGTATGCCCGGGCGGCAGTCCAGGAGCTGCCGGAAGCGGAAAATAATCTGGGCCATCTCTACGAAACGGGGTGCGGCGTCGTGCAGAATTATGAGCTGGCCGTATACTGGTATGGACGGTCTGCCCGCCATGGAGATGCCGATGGACAGTGCAACCTGGCTATCATGTACCAGTTCGGCTATGCCGGGGAAGCAGACTATAAAAAGGCCGCCATGTGGTATACACAGGCGGCAGAGCAGGATAATGCCATTGCCCAGAATAATCTGGGATATTTGTATGAAACGGGCAGAGGCGTAAATCAGGACTATGAAGCTGCTGCCTACTGGTACCGGCTGGCTGCTGAAGCAGGGGATGGGCCGGCAGCTAATAATCTGGGCCAGCTCTATGAACAGGGCCTGGGCGTCGAAGAAGACCCGGAAAAGGCTGTCGTGTGGTTTGCCCGCTCGGCCCGGACGGGATACACCGAAGGCATCCGCAACTATATAAGAGTGCTGGAGACGGGACAGGGGCTTTGTCAGGACAAAAAAGCTGCCGCGTACTGGCGCAGGCAGCTTGAGGAAGACACTAATGGAAAAGGTTGATGAAAATGGTAATGACCGAGGCATTGACCGGGTCGATGATGAGAGAGCCTATGAGGGGGATGACGAAGAATGCTGTCGGTGCCGGGCCGAATAATTCCGTCATGGCCGTCATATTGGCGATGGCGTTCGGCGTGGCGCCCAGACCAAAGCCGCAGACACCGGATGTCATGACGGCCGCTTCATAATCCCGGCCCATAGCGCGGAACACGACGAAATAGGCAAAGAGGGCCATGATGACGGCCTGGCTCAGGAGCATGACGACCATGGGGACGGCCAGATCGCTGAGCTGCCATAATTTGAGGCTCATGAGTACGCAGGTCAGGAAGACTGTGAGCCCCAGATTGCCCAGAACTTCACTTTCTCTCTGATACACTTTATATACATGAGTGAAATCGGCAATATTGCGGATGACGGCAGCCACCACCATGGAGCCGATGTAAGCCGGGAAAATCAGGCCCAGACTGTTCAGTAAACCGCTGACCAGTGTTCCCAGCCCCATGGCGAGAAACAAATGGGCCATGGCGTTCATGAAATGATGGTTGTTGATAGACTGACCGGTGATGTGTTCCTGCTTGATGACTTCTGCCGCCTTTTCTTTGCTGCTGGCGATGGAAGACAGCTTGTCTACTTCTTCCTGACTGACCGATGGGTCGAGACGTTCCGTATCGGCCTGACTGTGGAGATGATGCTTTTTTACCAGTTGTTCCCCTACAGGGCCGCCGATGAGACCGCCGGCTACAAGGCCGAATGTCGCTGCGGCGACGGCAATGGTGGCACCGCTGTCAAGGCCCATCTCTTCCAGGAAAGGACCAAAGGCGGCGGCTGTGGCATGGCCGCCAACCATGGGAATAGAACCGGTCGCCAGCCCCATGTAGGGACTGAGTCCGAACAGGGAAGACAGGCTGATGCCCAGGATGTTCTGGATGACAATGAGTACCGTCGTGATGACAGCCATTTTAAACACCATGATGCCGCCGCGGCGGATCAGACTCAGACTGGCCGTATAGCCGACGCTGGTAAAAAAAAGCATCATACAGACATTCTGCATGACCGCGTCCTGTTCATAGGTCCAGATGCCCTGCGTATACAGCAGGCAGTTCAGGGCAGCGAACCGGATGCCGCCGATGACCGGGGCGGGGATGCAGTATGTCCTGAGAGCGGAAATTTTCATACGCAGAAAAACACCGGCATAATACACTACCATGGCCGCAGCCAGTGTCTGATAAATATTGAGTTGTATAGACAACGAAACATTCCTCCTTTGCGCAACGTGAAATCGATTTGCTGGTATAGAAAAAACAAGTTTAATCATATCAGAAAATGTCCACATTGACAACATGGCTTCCGGGAGGAATGTACGGGTCAGACAATTTGTGGTGGCTGGTAGTAATCCTGCCTCGACAGGCGGGCTTGGGTGCTGAAAAAGCAGTAGTATTGCATATCCGTACAGCGCAGATCCAGTGCCAGCTGCTCCCGGCCCAGGGCGGAGAGAGAACCGGCGGCGGTGATGCGGGTGATGACTGGCAGCCGGTTTTTTATTTCTTTTATATAGGGCGATGCATTCCGGGATAGGGCCAGCAGCCGGGCATACTGGGGACCCTGCTCATACGACTGGTCCATGAGGTGACGGCTGGGTGAAATGAGCGTATAAGCTCCCATGCGGCACAGGCGGCTGTAGGCGTAGCGCCGGGTCTTGATGGCAGCCAGTGCCTCTTTGTACGTGACCGATTCCTGCATACAGCGGTACCAGCGGTTTTCCAGCCCTTCATTGAATGCCGGGAGCCGGCAGAGCGCATCCGGTGTCAACAGCCGGTTCTGGAGGAAGATGAAATCGCCATAGCGGTCATAATCGGCATATGCTCCCCGTGAAAGGAGGGCGTCTATATCTTTCACTGCCTCAGGTGTCAGATAGCGCCTGAGATGCCGTGAGCTGCCGCTATGCAGTAGTTCCCGGCGCAGGGCCGAGGCGCTGGCAAAAGGCTGCAGCAGCGACGGGTCGTCATGACTGCCCTGACGCAGGACCGGCCAGAACTGCAGGGAAAGGTCCTGCTGCACGATGGCTTTTACATAGGCGGCTGCCAGCAGGGCATTGGGTTCTTCCAGCAGGGATGCCGTTTCTTCCGGAATCCGGGAAGCCATGGCCATCGTCTGCATCCGACCGGCCGTTTCCCTGCCCGTGCAGGGCCGGACTTCCTTTGCGGCCCGGGCCAGAGCATAGAAATCGGCAGCCGTACCCCGCTCGACACCGCAGGCCAGATGAGTGCAGCCCAGCCGGGCAGCCAGTGCCACGCCGCCCTGGGCGAATCCATCGGCACTGGACAGACTGTAGACAGCGGGCAGCTCAAAGACCATATCGGCACCACCCTGGACAGCCCAGGCGGCACGGTGCCATTTATCGAATAATGCCGGTTCGCCCCGCTGCACAAAGGAACCGCTCATGATGACCATGATCAGTGACGGGGAACCGGCCTGCTGGCGCACCTGGGACAGCAGCCAGGCGTGGCCTGTATGAAAAGGATTAAATTCTGCAATGACGGCAATACGTTTCATGGAATGCTCCTCGGATATATACGTCCTATGTATTATGCTATTTCTTCTTTGACACATTAATCATAACGTATCCATGGGAAAAAGAAAAGGAATCAGGTGATTTGCCGGGAGATTGACAAATTATCCTTTTTCTCTTATGGAGAATATGCTATAATGAAATCAGTCTGTGAGAAAGTATAATAGGTGATAGCATGAAACGAATGAGAAAGTTCCTGATGACGATCCTTGCGGCTTCGACGATACTCATGACTGGCTGCGGAAATACGTCGGTTCTGGAAGAATATAGCTTTGGCTATACACAGTTGAAGAGCGGTAATTCCGAAGTGTACCTCATGTCTCCTATGGAAATGGGGAAATCCCAGAATAATGATGGAACCGTATTGTATGGCGCCAACGACTCCCATTGGTGGATGGCTGCCGAATCGCGCCCGGCCAGTGAAATCACTGTACAGCAGTGGGCCGAAAAGCCTATTTCCTTACTGGAACAGACTCATTATTCAGATCTGCAAACGAAGGTCTCGGAAACGACTGTCCTCGACAGGCCGGCGACAGAAGTCCGCTGTACGTTCAACCTGAATGTACAAGGTCATGCCGTTCAGATGGTCGGCCAGAGTCTCTTCTTTGAAGATAATGGTCAGATATGGGATATTACCTACTTGTACAATCCGGCCGATCCCGTAGGCAAGGAAGTCATAGACCATGTATTTGGCCAGATAAAATAATTTAGTAAACATGAAAGAGGGTAAATTGCATGATCGTATTGGTTGTAAACTGCGGCAGCTCGTCCTTGAAATACCAGTTGGTAAACATGGACAATGAAGAAGTCATGGCAAAAGGGTTGGTAGAAAAAATCGGTCTTCCCGATTCTCTGCTGACTCACAAATGGAATGGCCAGAAGAAAGAAATCCAGCAGTCGATTCCGGATCATAAAGTCGCTGTAAAACTCGTTCTCGATATTCTGACCGATGCCGAATGCGGCGTTATCAAATCCATGGATGCCATTGATGCTGTAGGTCATCGTGTTGTCCATGGCGGCGAAGCCTTTGCCAGCTCCACGGTAATTGACGACGAAGTCATGAAAGCCCTGGAAAAATGCTCGGCCTATGCACCCCTTCACAACCCGCCGAACATCATCGGCATCAACGCCTGCAAAGCTATCATGCCGGGCGTACCGCAGGTCGCTGTCTTCGATACAGCATTCCATCAGACCATGCCGCCGGAAGCCTTTATGTATGGCCTTCCGTACGAACTCTATAAAGAAAACGGTATCCGTCGTTATGGCTTCCATGGCACAAGCCACCGCTATGTAGCCGGCCAGATTGCCAAAGTCATGGGCGTTCCCGTTGAAAAACTCCGCATCATCAACTGCCATCTCGGCAACGGGTCTTCCCTGGCTGCCATCAAATATGGCAAATGCGTAGATACGACTATGGGCTTCACACCGCTTGCTGGCTGCCTCATGGGTACGCGCTGCGGCGATATCGACCCGGCCATCGTAACGACTGTTATGGAACAGAAAGGCCTGTCCACGAAAGAAATGGATACACTCATGAACAAGAAATCGGGTGTACTCGGCATTTCCGGCGTTTCCAGTGACTTCCGCGATCTCGGTGAAGCTGCCAAAAAAGGCAACGAACGGGCGAAACTCGCTCTCGATATGTTCCATTATCAGGTACGCAAACTGATTGGTGCACTGGCTGCTGCTATGGGTGGCGTCGATGTCATCACCTTTACGGCCGGCGTTGGCGAAAACGGTATCGAAGACCGTGCCGCTATCTGCCAGGGCCTGGAATACCTGGGCGCCAAACTTTGCCCGACCCGTAACAATGTCCGCGGCAAAGATGCAATGATCAGCACGGATGACTCCACGGTAAAACTCTATGTCATCCCGACAAATGAAGAAATCATGATTGCCCGTGATACGAAGGAACTCGTTTCCAAATAACACGGCACCTGTCATAAAAACTGGCTGAGGGGGCTGGGCATGCAGTGTAAAACGGCATTGGCTGTTTTGCGCCGCTGCCCGGCTCCTTTTTCGTTAGGGGGAAATCAGTATGGACATAGTATATTGGGATATAGATGGGACACTGGTCAATACAGGAATGGCCGGCATGCACGCCATCCATGAGGTATTTCACGAACTGCAGGGCGATGACCAGGCCGTGCCCAAAATCGCCGCTGGCGGCAGGACGGATAACTACATCTGCCAGCAGCTTCTCTATCAGGCTACAGGCGTCATGCCTACCGATGAAGAAGTAAACCAGTTCTGCCGGAACTACGAAAAAAAGCTTATGAAATGGCTGAAAAAAATGAAAGGCGAAGTCATACCGCCGGCCCGGGAACTCCTGCCCTTCCTGGCAGAGACCGAAGGATATCGTCAATGTCTGCTCACAGGAAACAGTATCTATGGAGCGAGACTGAAACTCGATTTCTTCGACCTGTCCCAGTATTTTGACTTTGACCACTCCGGATTTGCCTGCCAGTTCTACTATCGCGACGACATGGCGCGCCACGCCTGCGAACTGGCAAAAAAAGCCTGGGGCGATACCATAGGCACCATGTACGTCATCGGAGATACCCCCTACGACATCCAGTGCGGCAAAGCCATCGGGGCAAAAACCATCTCCGTCGCTACCGGGCGCTATACCTACGACCAACTGGCAGAACACCACCCCTGGCGCCTCCTGCATCGCCTGCCCGGCCCGGAAGGATTCATGCAGATACTGAAAGGATAGGAAAGTGTAGTTTGCAGTGGGAAGTTTGTAGTTTGCAGAAAAAGCCGGTTTGATGCGTAAGAAGCCGTCCATGAAATAAGTAGATAGACGGACAGAGTATCTTTGCCGTCCCCGTTAGGTGGAAGGGGGACCACGAAGTGGTGGAAGGGGCCTTACTCAAATACAGAGTTTTATCATGAGTCCGTTTCCACGTGCAGTGATGACGTCGGTTCATAGGAAAAGAATCGTAGTTCGTTCATCGAAAGTGGCGACTTGCTACGTTGGTACCTGTCTGACGTGCCGCGTTCCTCGGACTCAGATACTGGGACTTAGATTATAAAAGAACCCCTCAGACGCCTACGGCGCCAGCTCCCGCTTCCCAGGGGAGCCATGCTACACAGCACTTTGAACCGGCAGCAAACATAGCCGGTTTGATGCGTTAGAAGGCGTCCCCGTGAGGGGAAGCTGGCGCCGTAGGCGTCTGAAGGGGCTTTACTCAAATCCAGAGTCCTATTTATGAGTCCGCTTCCACGTGCAGTGATGACGTCGGTTTGCAAGGTTGGATTTTATTCATCATCCTATTATTTTTGCAGGAGAGATATATGCCGGGGAATTATGTTGACAAAAATATACGCTTAGCACGTACATTGAGAAAATCCATGACGCCAGAAGAACGACATCTGTGGTATGATTTTCTGCGTACTTATCCTGTGAAATTTTATCGGCAAAAATGCATAGATCGATATATCGTTGATTTCTATTGCCGGCAGGCAAGCTTAGTCATAGAAATAGACGGAAGCCAGCACTATGAAGAAAAAGGGATAGCAGATGATGCACGAAGAACAAAAATCTTACAGTCGTACCACTTATCCGTCATGAGATTTACAAATTTAGATATCCGGCACCATTTCTTGGATGTGTGTACAGCCATTGACCAATATGTGAAACAAAAAGTTCACAATGTGATATGGAGTAAATAATTGAGTTTGCCAGGATAGGATAGTTTTCAGTGGGAAGTTTGTAGTTTGCAGAAAAAGTCAGTTTGCAAGGTTGGCACCTGTCCGACGTGCTGCGTTTCTCGGACTCAGAAATTGGAACTCAGATGATAAAAGGACCCCGCCACCGCGAGCGGTCCCCCACCCCTTCACAGTGGTGGCTTGCTACACGGCACTTCGAGCGACTGAATACACTGATTGTCGGTTTGTAATGTAAGAAGCCGTCTATGAAGTAAGGAGATAGACGGACAGTACTTCTTTGGCTCCCCTGAGAAGTGGGAGCTGTCTGCGTAGCAGACTGAGGGGTTCTTACTCAAATCCAGAGTCCTATTTATGAGTCCGCTTTCACGTGCAGTGATGACGTCGGTTCATCGGAAAAGAATCGTAGTTCGTTCGTCGTAGGCCGTTCATTGAAAGTGGCGACTTGCTACGTTGGTACCTGTCTGACGTGCCGCGTTCCTCGGACTCAGATACTGGGACTCAGATTATAAAAGAACCCCGCCACCGCAAGCGGTCCCCCACCCCTTCACAGTGGTGGCTTGCTACACGGCACTTCGAGCGACTGAATACACTGATTGTCGGTTTGTAATGTAAGAAGCCGTCTATGAAGTAAGAAGATGGACGGACAGTACTTCTTTGGCTCCCCTGAGAGGGCCCTTTTTGGCCCAGCAGGGATCGACCAAAGGGAGATGCAGGCTGGCTGCTAAAACGGAGAGCAGAGATGGAGCTGTCTGCGTAGCAGACTGAGGGGTTCTTACTCAAATCCAGAGTCTTATTTATGAGTCCGCTTTTACGTGCAGTGATGACACCGGTTCATAGCGTAAGAATCGTAGTTCATTCGTCGTAGGTCATTTATTGACAGGGCCGGCCGCCGCTGCGCTATTATATTCATACATTTAATTATGATAATATAAATCAATAACGTTGACAACAAACTTTATCTAATAGTATACTATGTATGTCCTCATTATGTGCTTTTTGGTACATAGGATAGATGAGAGTACTCACAATACTGTCCAAGTCAGTAAAAGAGAGGAAACTAGGAACACTCGCCAATGAACTCTTGGACAATGGAAGTATTCTCATCAGACATACGTTTCTATTAGAAAAGAGGTTACCAAATGAAAAAGAAAATCATTGCATCTCTCGCAGCAACCATGGCTGTTGGCGCTACCTGCGCTTTCGCAGCCAACCCGTTTGTCGATGTACCGACCGATTCCTGGGCTTACAAATCCGTAGTAGAACTTGCTGACGCTGGCATTATCCAGGGTGTAGACGGCTCCTACTTCCAGGGCGACCGCAACATCACTCGTTATGAAGCAGCTGAAATGACGGCTAAAGCTATGGCTCACATGGACAAAGCTTCCGTTGAACAGCGTGCCCTCATCAACAAACTGGCTGACGAATATGCTGACGAACTGAACAGCCTCGGCGTCCGCGTTGCCAACCTTGAAAAGAAAGTGGGCAATGTCAAACTTACCGGTGATGCCCGTATCCGTTTCCAGCATCAGAATGGCAATGATGACTATCGTAATGATCATTCCTGGGATTATCGTTTCCGCGTCCGTGCCAATGCTCAGGTCAATGACCGTACAACCGTAACCTATGGTATCAGCACAGGCGACCTGAATTTTGGCGATAATGGTGCAGCATCGGGCGCCGATGACGACAATGGCGATACCTTCACCGATGATGCCAAAGTAGATTACAATTTTGGCGGCGACCACTGGAATCTCAGCGTCGGCCGTACCGATACGTATATTCTCGGCGGTGACAATGCCTATGGATTCCAGTATGGCGATGTATTTGACCGCGCTGAACTGAAGTACACCAGCGATCATTTTGCCGCTACCGCTGGTTATGGTAAATTTAAAGAAGGCTATGCAGCTGATGATGCCGATGCAGAAGTGGTAGGCAATGGCCTCCTCGGTGTCAAGACCGGCTATGGCGAATTAGAAGGATTCTTTGGCGGTGGCCGTGCAGCTGATTCGGCTGTTGGCGTATATTACAATGATTTCAGTGGCGGCGCGAAAGGCTTTAAAGCCGATGACCTCTGGGGAGCTTATGCCAGCCTGAATCTCGGTAAATGGAATGCATTTGCAAACTATGAAAAAATCAGTAATGACGTAACCGATGATCCGGAAGTATGGATTGGCAAACTGACCTATGGCAGTGCCGACAGCGAAACCCGCGGTACCTGGGATGCCTGGGTAGAATACATCAACTCCGACAGAGGAGCTCTCCTCGGCGGTGCGACCAACTCCTGGCGTGACGACAGCGTCCTCGATAACGTGAAATCGTGGGGCGTAGGCATCGACTACACACTGGCTAAAAACGTAGTCCTTACAGCTGCTCAGACCTTCGCAACAGAAGCCAAACATGGTTCTGACGATCCCGATGAATTTACCGATGTAGAAATCAACTTCTTCTTCTAAAAGAAATAGTGAACAAGCCGTGTGCCGAAATGGTACGCGGCTTTTTTTTTTACGCAGGGAAAGGGGAAAAATAGTTTGTAGTTCCGGGTTTATAGTTTGCAGAAAAAGCCGGTTTGCCGTGTAACATTGCCGTCCTTGCGTGTCATAAAAATATACTATAGACAGAATATACGCTTTATATTATACTAATTTTATATACTATTCGTATATAAAACGAACTCGTTCATCAGAGGGGGATTCTCTACGGGAGAACTTTCTTTTCTGGCGGACGAGTTCTTTTATTTCTATGGTATAATGGAAAGGAAGGATGAACAATGATGTACAAAATCAAGGACTGGCAGGACCTGACCATTCAGGACGATTACATGTTCAAACTCATCATGAGCCGGAAACGGACTCCGATACTAGAACTCAGATAATAAAAGGACCCTACCACCGCTAACGCGGTCCCCCTCCCGCTTCTCAGGGGAGGCAATGCTACGCTGCACTTCTAACCGACATTCCGCAACGGGGACGCCATATTACACTGTCCGTCGAACCGGCTATTTTTTATTCCACGATACGAGCAACACAGGACCCACGACCGGTGACGGTTTCCATCCTGAATCGTCAGCGGGGCCGTCAGATGCAAGGAGGATGGAGGGAGGCGTAGCGGGGATACGTTGACCGACGACGACGCAGTAGATGATGGTCACGCTGGCGAGGCAGGGGAAATAAGTCACCGGCCGTGGATCCTAATTTATACGTTTAACTTCAAATCAATATGATATAAATTCATACCTATGCAAAATTGGCATAAGCAATTGGGGACGTTCAAAAAGTACGTGAAAAACGAGCGTTTTGTCATAGGGCGTGAATGGCGTAACGGTGGGAAAGAGAGGGATTTTTTAACAGTTTATTTTACTGCCGGTTTTTGTTACAAATCCGATACAAATTTAAGAATGATTGAGACAAAATTTAATAAATTTTTAACCGCAGGGTTTACATTTACCTTGTAAAATGCCTGTAAAGCCCATGGTTGACACATTCTTTACGCCATTTTGACAAAAAAACAATCTTGGGGTATAATGTCATCAAGGTCGCAGGTGGGAATGTTCCCAGGCAGTGACCGAGATTGAGAGCATACAAACTTATAGAAACCAGGGTAGTAAAAGAGAGGAAACTAGGACAACTCGCCAATGAACCCCTTGTGGAAATAAGTACAATGCTCGACCGTAATGAGTGGTAAAACTTATTTTTAGAAAAGGGGTAATTCACAATGAAAACAAAAGTTTTAGCAGCTTTAGTTGCAACCATGGCTGTTGGCGCTACCTGCGCTTTCGCAGCTAACCCGTTCGTTGATGTACCGACCGATTCCTGGGCTTACAAATCCGTAGTAGAACTTGCTGACGCTGGCATTATCCAGGGTGTAGACGGCTCCTACTTCCAGGGCGACCGCAACATCACTCGTTATGAAGCAGCTGAAATGACGGCTAAAGCTATGGCTCACATGGACAAAGCTTCCGTTGAACAGCGTGCCCTCATCAACAAACTGGCTGACGAATATGCTGACGAACTGAACAGCCTCGGCGTTCGCGTATCCAACCTCGAAAACAAAGTTGGTAACGTAAAACTCACTGGTGATGCTCGTATCCGTTATCGTTATCAGGACGGCAACAAGACTAAGCAGGACGATAATTCTTGGGATTATCGTATCCGTCTCCGTGCTAATGCCCAGGTTAATGACCGCACGAAAGTTACTTATGGCGTAAGTACGAACAACCATAATTTTGGTACTGATGGTGCTGCTAATAAATCGGATGGCGATGATGATAACGATACCTATACGGATCTCGCTAACGTCGATTACAACTTCGGCGGTAACAACTGGGATCTCATGGTAGGCCGTTACACCTATATCCTCGGTGATAAAGTCGGCTACCAGTTCGGTGATACTTTTGATGGTGCTCAGTTGCAGTACAAGAACGATAAGTTCAAAGCAATCGCTGGTTATGGTAAATTCAAAGTTGGTGCAAGAGATTACAAAGCAGATACCTTTGTTACTGATCATGACTTAGTATCCAATAAAGCTGCTGTTGATAATGGTGAAGGTGGTCTCCTCGGTGTTAAGACCGGCTATGGCGAATTAGAAGGCTTCTTCGGCGGCGGTTCTTTCGCTGGTTCTTCTGTAGGCGTTTACTACAATGACTTCTTTGGTCAGAAGAATTTCAGCGCTGATGACCTCTGGGGTGCTTTCGCAAGCTTCAACTTTGGTCACAAATGGAACCTGACAGCTAACTACGAAAAGATTAGCTCTGAAAGCGGTTCCGTTTATGATGATCCGGATATGTGGTATGGCAAACTCCAGTATGGCACAGCTTCCTTCGCAGCTCCGAAGTCCTGGGATGCTTGGGTTGAATACCTCAATGCTGAAAAAGGCGCATTCCTCAATGGTTCCACTAATATGTGGAGATGGGCTGACATGGACAATGTCAAATCTTGGGGTGTAGGTATCGACTACACATTCGCTAAGAATGCTATGTTCTCCGTAATGCAGTCCTTCGCTTCCGAAACAAAATCTGGCAGTGCCCAGGATCCGGAAGAAATGACTCGTGCAAACTTCGTATTCGTATTCTAATCCTTACGGTGCGGAATCAAAAAGACCACTCGAAAGAGTGGTCTTTTTTTTGGTTAGGAAAAGGGAGGAAAAAGCCGTAGTTCGTTCGTCGTAGGTCGTTCATCGAAGTCGGAAGGGCTGCAAGTTCGCAATTCGCAGGCTGGTTCAATGGACAGAGTATCTTTGCCGTCCCTGCGAAGGGAAGGGGAGGCAATGCTACGCTGCACTTCAAACCGACGATATACACATATAACTGTTTGACGGACTGGGGTTTTGCCGTCCCTGTGAAGGGCCTTTTCGGTCCGCAAGGTACTGACTGCAAGGAAGTGCAAGGCGGCTTCCGAAACGGACAGCAGAGATGAAGGTGCCCGTTAGGGCGGAAGGGTTCTTATTTTAATTTAGAGTCTTGTCATGAGTCCTTTTCCATGTGCGGTGATGAAGCTGATTTGCAAGGTTGGAACCAGTCCGACATGCAACGTTTCTCGGAGTCAGATACTGAAACTCGGATGATATAAAGCCCCTTCAGACGCCGTTGGCGCCAGCTTCCCCTCACGGGGACGCCTTGCTACACGGTGCTTCAAACCGACGATATATACTGGTAGCTGGTTCGTCGAACCGGCTATTTTTTATGCCACAATACCAGCAATACAGGACCCACGACCGGTGACGGTTTCCATCCTGAATCGTCAGCGGGGCCGTCATATGCAAGGAGGATGGAGGGAGGCGTAGCGGGGCTACGTTGACCGACGACGACGCGGCAGATGATAGTCACGCTGGTGATTCAGGGGAAATAAGTCATCGGCCGTGGGTCCGACTACTAGTCACCATATGTTACCTATGGTATAATAAAAAAATAATAAAACAGAAACAGTTCCAGCTGTTTCTATGAATAGATAAGAGGAGGAAGTAATGGATAACAAAGAACTTGTCATTGTTGTCGATTTTGGCGGACAGTACAATCAGCTCATTGCACGTCGTGTCCGTGAAAATCATGTATACTGTGAAGTATATCCGTATCATAAAGCCGTAGCAAAAATCAAGGAGCTGCAGCCGCAGGGGATTATTTTTACAGGCGGCCCGGCTAGTGTGTATGAAGAAAATGCTCCTAAGATAGAAGCGGATGTATTTGAACTGGGAATCCCTGTACTTGGTCTTTGTTATGGCATGCAGTTCATGGCCCAGACGCTGGGTGGGGAAGTGCGTCATGCCGACCGCCGCGAATTTGGCAAAACGGAAACTGACGTAGATACATCGTCGCCGCTTTTCAAGGGACTGGCGGAAAAAGAAATCGTCTGGATGAGTCATCAGGATTATGTAGCCAAGTTGCCGGCTGGATTTTCTATCGTTGCTCATTCGGAAAACTGCCCTGTTGCGGCTATGCAGAATACAGAACGCAAGCTGTACGCCATGCAGTATCATCCTGAAGTGCTGCATACGGAACATGGCAAGGAAATGCTTCACAACTTCCTCTTTGAAGTCTGTGGATGTACGGGTTCGTGGACGATGGCCAATTATGCTAAGACGGCCATTGCCCATATCAAGGAAACGGTCGGCGACGGCAAGGTCGTACTGGCTTTGTCTGGCGGCGTCGATAGTTCCGTTGCTGCTGCCCTGATTTCGAAGGCCGTAGGAAGCCAGCTGACATGTATCTTTGTCGATCACGGCCTGCTCCGTAAAAATGAAGGTGATGAAGTAGAAGCGGCTTTTAAAGACAGCGGGATGAATTTTGTCCGCGTCGATGCTTCTGAACGCTTCCTGGGGAAATTGGCCGGTGTGACCGATCCGGAACGGAAGCGGAAGATCATCGGTGAAGAATTCATCCGTGTATTTGAAGATGAAGGCCGCAAAATCGGAGCTGTCGATTTCCTCGCCCAGGGAACGATTTATCCAGACGTCATCGAATCCGGTGCCGGTGATGCAGCCGTCATCAAGAGCCATCACAATGTAGGCGGGCTCCCGGCTGTTGTCGATTTTAAAGGTCTCATTGAACCCCTTCGCAATCTCTTTAAGGATGAAGTCCGCGAACTGGGAGCCGAACTGGGTCTGCCGGAATATCTCGTGTGGCGTCAGCCGTTCCCCGGTCCGGGTCTTGCTATCCGCATCATGGGTGAAATTACAAAAGAAAAACTCAGCATTCTGCGCGATGCCGATGCCATATTCCGGGAAGAAATCGCCAATGCCGGCCTGTCCCGGGATATCAACCAGTACTTCGCCGTACTGACCAATAATCGCTCTGTCGGCGTCATGGGTGATTTCCGTACCTATGATTACACACTGGCACTGCGCGGCGTTACGACGACGGACTTCATGACGGCAGACTGGGCACGCATCCCTTATGATGTACTGGATAAGATTTCCAGCCGTATCGTCAATGAAGTAGATCACATCAACCGTATCGTGTACGACATTACGAGCAAACCGCCTTCCACCATTGAATGGGAATAATAACAGCAAAAATCCCCACAAACCGCTAGTAAGCAGCTTGTGGGGATTCTTTTTTTGCATCTAAGAGAAGAATGAAAGATGTTCAAATCAAATTATTCTGCTGGGCAATTTCTCTTACTTTTTGAAGAGGTAATTCAAGGAATTTGGCTATTTTTTCCATGCTGTTTCCTTCTTTTAGCATTTTAATCGTCATCTTCACAGCAAACCGCTCTTCTCCCTGCTTTACCCCTTCTTCCCGTCCTTCTTCCCGACCTTGTTCTATTCCTTCCCGGCGTTCCTGTGCTAATAGTGCTGTCAGTTTCATATATTCCCGCCTCGTTTCTCTTTACTTAAAAATGATTATACCATGAATGGTTTAGCCTTGTGAACGGCCCGGGATCATCAGCTTTCCTGAAGAGACTTTTCGCTAACGACCTTGTATGTTATAATCATGATATATTTGAAAATAGAAGTTGTTTATGTGAAGCGTGGTGTCATTTATGTGGCTGCAAAGTTTAATCTTAAAAAATTTTCGGGAATTTGAAAAGTTTACAGTTACCTTTGAAAAAAGATGTACCGTGCTGATTGGCGTTAATGGATCAGGTAAAAGCTCAGTCTTAGATGCAGCTGCCATTGCTTTAGGAAGTCTCTTAGCCGGGTTAGATGGCATATCTACAAATTCTCTTCACCCGGAGGATGTTCGCTATGCTATGTATGAACAAGGAAGCAGTGTAACGAGAGAACGACAGTATCCTGTATCTGTGAAAGGAACGTTGCTGGTACAAGATGGGGTTGTATTAGAATGGTCCCGCGAATTGAATGGTGATGGTGGACGGACGACCAGCCGTAATGCTAAGGAACTTATGGATTATGCTTCCTGCCTTCAAAAAAATATTCGGAATGGCAAAATTGATACAGTGCTTCCTTTGATTGCGTATTATGGAACGGGGAGACTCTGGGCCCGAAAACAGACGAGAAGGGCACAAGGTATGAAACGTCGTTCTAGCGGAGCTTCAAGAATACACGGCTATAAAGATTGTCTGGATGCTGCTTCGAATGTACAGATGATGCTGGATTGGTTTGAGAAAATGACCTATCAGCAATTACAGGAAGAACGCAGTATACCTGAATTGCAAGCGGTAGAACATGCTATGGCGGTTTGCTATGCTGGCATGGATGAACAAGCTGATGAGATAAAAGTCCGCTATAGTGTCAAATATGAAGAATTGGAAATTTCCATTAAACGGAAAGATGGTTCTATTGAGGATTTGCCACTTCATCAATTAAGTGATGGAATCCGTACTATTTTAACTATGGTGGCGGATATTGCATATCGTACGGCTGTGTTGAATCCTCAGATGTTAAAAGATTGCGTACAGAAAACCCCGGGTGTAGTCTTGATTGATGAAATTGACATGCACCTTCATCCTGCATGGCAGAAAAATATTGTCAGCGACTTGATGAAGACTTTTCCGAACCTGCAATTCATTCTTACTACGCATGCTCCAAGCGTTTTGGCTAACATTGATAGCCAAAGCATTCGTATCCTGAAGGAAGACCGGGCGGATATACCAGACGTTAAGAGTTACGGACGAAATGTAAATGCCATTATTTATGAATTAATGGAGACCGAGGTACGGCCGGTAGAAGTCATAAAATTGATAGAGTCTTTTAATAACGATATTGATGCAGGGAAATTGGATGATGCTAGAAGTAAATTACAGCAATTGAGAGAAAAATTGGGAAATCATGATCAGGATGTGTTAGATGCCCAAATGTCGTATGACTTAGAAACATTATGAGGAGATACGATGATTTACATACATAAAGATGATATTCCTAGCGTGTTCGTGACTTATAGCCACCAGGAAGGCGCGCATTTTGATGATATGCCAACGGAGGTAAAACAGACTTTAAGAGAATCGTTGTGGCGCGAGCAAGGCGGAATTTGTGCTTATTGCATGCAATCTATCAAGGCAGATGGACAAAGTATGAAGATAGAACATTTTCATGCGCGAAATTCTGATAATGAACTGGACTATCGAAATTTGCTGGCTGTATGCCATGGTGGTGAGGACAGAGGTGCATTACACCATACTTGTGATACGTGCAAAGGAAACAGGGAGATACATATTAGTCCATTAAATAAAGCAGATATGTTAACCATTTCTTATACAAGCAATGGAGAAATTAAGACTAGTAAACCAGGTGGACAAGATGAATTGGACACTATCTTGAATCTGAATGACGAATATCTCATTTATAATCGGCGTAATAAACTTATTGCGTTAAAAAGGGAAATTTCTAAACGTTATAAGAGTAGAACAGTACCTGTACAATATTGGAAAAAAGTATATGATCAATACTCTTCAAGAGAAAGTGGGCCATATTCAGAATTTGTAGGAATTCTTTTGTGGTATCTTAAGAAAAAGATTTGACTTAGAATGAGAATATGAGATTATTAGTCTGTTTTTTATAGGAAAGGTCTGACGGATATTTATGAAAGGGGAGGACGGTATGTTACAGATTGGGCTTACGGGAGGTATTGCTTCGGGAAAGAGCACGGTTGTAGCCATGCTGCGTCAGCTGGGAGCAGGGATTATCGACTGTGATCAGCTTGCCCATGATGTCGTGCGTCCCGGCTCTTTTGGGCTGAAAGAGGTAGCAGAGGCATTCGGGCCGCAGATTTTGTGTGCAGATGGTTCGATGGACCGGGCTTATATGGGCCGCGTTGTGTTTGGAAATAAGGAGAAAAAGGCTCAGTTGGAAGGTATTTTATTTCCTCTGATCCAGCGGGAAATTGATAACAAAATTGAAATAATTAAAACAAAAAAAGAAAATCCTGTTATTTTCCTTGACATGCCATTGCTATTTGAGATAAAATACGATTCGTACGTTGATGAAGCATGGCTCGTATATGTGGATCCGGCAACACAGCTTTCGCGGCTGATGGCCCGGAATCATTACACCAGAGACGAAGCAATGGCACGCATCCATGCTCAACTTCCTATTGATACAAAACGGTCATTGGCTCAGGTAATTATCGACAATACCGGTTCTTTGGAAGATACAGAAGAACAGGTGCGGTACGAATGGCGTGAACTGATGAAACGAATTCAATCTGGGGAGTAAGCAGTGAGACGGAGACATAATACAAAGGTAAAAATTATTGCAGCTGTATTGGTTGCCTGTTTCTCGGCATCGTATTTCTTTGGATGGAAAGACGATGTGATGCGTAAAATCGTATATCCTCTGCAATACGACTACATGGTCAGGCAGTATGCCTATGAAAACCATATTGATCCGGCGCTGGTAGCGGCGGTCATTCTGGTGGAAAGCAAGTTTGACCAGTCGGCTTCTTCTCATCGCGGCGCCAGTGGTCTGATGCAGATTATGCCTCAGACCGGGAAATGGATTGCTGAAAAGATGGGGATGGAGAATTTCCAGCCGGCTCAGCTGAACGACGTACAGACGAATATCAGGATGGGTACCTGGTATCTGGCATATCTTCTCAAAGAGTATGATGGCAACAAGGTTTTAGCTCTGGCTGCGTATAACGCTGGCCGCGGTCATGTCGATTCCTGGATGGAAGAATATGGCTGGGACAAAAACTTTGAAAAAGTTGAAGAAATACCCTTTACAGAAACGAGAGAGTATGTTAGAATAGTCTTGTTGAACGAAAGGCAATACAAAAAAACTGTATAACTTTTAATTTCTTTTTTATGCGGTTGTGGCGGAATGGCAGACGCGCTGTCTTCAGGCGGCAGTGATCATCGATCGTGTGGGTTCAACTCCCACCAACCGCACCATTTTTTTGCCCTATGGATGATACATTGATTGAAACAGTCAAACAATGGAATATCGCTTCGAGTCTCCCACTTCAGGTGGGAGATTTTAAGTTAACGGCAGAACAGCGCATGATACGGGAGAAGGAAAAGGATAAAGAATATCTGATCTTCCTGTATACGAATGCAGATAATGGCTGGACTGTGCGGGGAACCATCAATCCGGAAACGAATGAATTGTTTGTCCGTACGGATATAGGCATGCTGGAGTTTGCGCTGATTGAATTTATTACGGAAGATTTTAACAGCTTCCGTAATATGATAGAGTCCCGGCTTCCGGAGCTGATCCGTACGTATTATGTAGACCGGGAAGAGAATTTCAGTGTCCTTTTGAAAAACAAAGGAATCACTACGGTGGACTGGGATTCGTTCCTGCCGGAATCATATGCTGGTTTCAGACGACTGATCCGTCCCAATGATGCCGTGCGGATCATCAACGGTTCCTACATGATCCTGGCTTATTATGATGCAGCGACACGCAGCGGGCTGTCTCTTATGTACAACATACTCCGGGATGATTTTTTCGCCGAACGGCGTATCCATAATTTCCCCAATCTGGTACATGATTTTGACAGCAGTGACCTGAAAGTACTCAAACGGGCATTGCAGGAGCGGCTCTTGCCCGTGCTGGACGCTATTGCTGCTGATTTAAAAACGGCGGAATGAGTGTTTTTCATTGTCAGAAAACGCCGTTGGTGGTATACTTTAGTTAATTAGATGTAAACTTTTCTAAGAGTGGGTGTGAGCCCACTCTTAACTTTTACTTACATAGTTTCGTCGGGAAAGATACAGGTGAATTATGAGACGCGAACATATTGAAGAACTGGTAGCTGCGGAAGTAGAGAAAATCATTGCCGGTACGGCATTGGAACTCGTTGATGTGGAGTACGTCCGTGAACGTAACTGGTATTTGCGGGTCTTTATTGACAAACAGGGCGGCGTCGATCTGGAAGACTGCCAGGCCGTCAGCGAAAAGCTCAGTAAAATACTGGATGAAAAAGATCCCATCAGCGACAATTATCTTCTGGAAGTATCTTCCCCGGGATTGGACCGGGTCCTGAAAAAAGAAAAAGATTTTGTCCGTTACCAGGGCCGTGATGTCGATATCCATTTCTTTAAGCCCCATAATGGAACAAAACTTCTGACAGCTGTACTGAAAGGCCGCGATGGAGATGTCCTGACGGTCAGCCATGATGAAACGGAAGAAACGCTGGACATGAAAGATATATCCCAGATCCGGTTACATATTGATTTTTAGTGGAGGTACATGAAAGTGAATAAGGAATTACTCAATGCAATTGCCTATTTGTCCAAGGAAAAAGGCGTTTCTGCCGATGTCATCTGTGATTCGCTGGAAGCGGTCCTGATTACGGCTTATAAAAAAGAACCGGACGCCAATCCCAACGCCATTGTCGAATTAAACCGCCAGACCGGCGATTACAAAATCCTGGCTCCGAAAACGGTAGTGGAAACGGTAGAAGATGAAGATTCTGAAATTTCTCTGGCTATGGCACAAATCCTGAATCCGGAATATTCGGAAGGGGATGTCATCAACGTCAATGTAACGCCGAAGAATTTTGGCCGTGTTGCGGCCCAGGCTGCCAAGCAGGTCATGATCCAGCGGCTGCGCGAAGCCGAACGGAGCATCGTCTATGATGAATTTTCCAACCGCCAGGATGATATCATTACGGGGATCATCCAGCGCATCGAACAGCGGAATGTCTATGTCGATCTGGGAAAAGCAGAAGCGGTCCTGCCTGTTTCGGAACAGATTCCGACGGAAACGTATGCCATTGGCCAGCGCATCAAGTGTTATGTCGTAGAAGTGCGCAAGACGACCAAGGGTGCCCAGATCCTTGTTTCCCGGACTCATCCGGGCCTGCTCAAACGCCTGTTTGAACTGGAAGTCCCGGAAATTTATGATGGCGTTGTAGAATTGAAATCCGTCGCCCGTGAACCGGGACGCCGGTCGAAAATTGCCGTCTATTCCCGTGATGAGAATGTAGACTGTGTCGGCGCCTGTGTCGGACCGAAAGGGACACGGGTGCAGAATATCGTGACAGAACTGCAGAATGAAAAGATAGACATTGTAAAATGGGATGAAGATCCGGCAGTCTATATTGCCAATGCACTGAGTCCGGCTACGGTAGTTTCGGTAACAGTGGATGAAGCAGAAAAGACTTCCAATGTCGTCGTTCCGGATTATCAGCTTTCCCTGGCCATTGGCAAGGCCGGACAGAATGCCCGTCTGGCAGCCAAACTGACGAACTGGAAGATTGATATCAAGAGTGAAAGCCAGGCAGCGGAACTGGCGGAACAGAAAGTGGATGAACCGGCAGGTGAAGAGCTGGACGGTGATGGTCTGTTAGCGGATCTGGCTATGCCGTCTGCTCCGGAAGCGGAAGATGCAGCAGCTGGTAATGTGGAAACGGACCAGCATACAGAAGAGTAGGTGAAGCCATGAAAAAGAAAAAAATTCCGTTGCGGGTCTGTGCCGGCTGCCAGGAACAGAAGAGCAAGAAAGAGATGATCCGTATTGTACGCACGCCCGAAGGAAATGTCGAAATCGACAAGACAGGGAAAAAATCGGGACGTGGCGTGTATATCTGCCAGAATCCGGACTGCCTGGAAAAGGCATACCAGGAACACCGTCTGGAACGCTCTTTGAAAACGAAAGTATCTCCTGATATTTATGAAGAGCTCCGCAAGGATCTGGAATGACAGAGAAGGAACGGATCGGCAATCTTCTGGGTCTTGCCTGTCGGGCACGGAAGACGGTGTGCGGCGATTTTGCTGCAGAAACGTATTTGAAGAAACGTACCGTACCGCTTCTGTTTGTAGCCAGTGATGGCGGTGAAAATGCAGAAAAATACCGCCGCGTGGCTGCGCGCAGGAATATAGTGGTAGTAGATATATATACGAAAGAGGAACTGGGCAGAACTGTCGGGAAGTCTCAGAATGTAGTTGTACTACTGACGGACCGGGGATTTGCCAAAGCGATAGATGACGTGATGAAGGCGACGAAGAAGGGGGCAACCAGATGACGAAACGAGTATATGAAGTGGCAAAGGAACTGGGCGTATCGGCCAGTGATATCATAAAGACTCTGGGAGAACACAATATTAAAGCAACGAATTTTTCCGGTGTGGATGAGCAGGCAAAGCATGTACTGGATAAGGCATATGCACCGAAAAAGGAACATGCAGATGCCCATGGTGCAAGAAAAAAGGCGGCCATGCAGGCAGGGAAAAATAATGGTCAGAATGCCCGTAAAAATGAACAGCGGACAGAAAAGAATAACAAGAACCGGAATGCCCGTCTGCAGAATAATCAGGGACACCGGCCGGAAACTGAAAAGGGCAATGCAAAAAAAGAAGCACAGCCCCGCAATAATTTTAATCGCCAGCAGCAGAATATGAAGAAAAATCAGCAGACAAACCAGAATAATCAGGGCAATCAGAATACGAACCATAAAGCGAACGGGAATGGTAAGAATGCCAGTCAGCCAGCCCATGAAACGGATACGAAACGGACGAAGTATTTCGGTCACAGCCAGCAGAACAATGCAGGCCGTAATGACAGCCGTAAGAACAATAAACATGGCGGATCTGCCGGTCATAATGGCAAAAACGGGTCGGGCAGCCAGAACCGGCCTCATACGCTCCTGTCCAATGTCCTGAATAAAGGCAAGAATAAGAACAAACGGAATAAGAACCAGCACGGCGGCCAGCATGCGGCCATGCAGGAAGCTCCGTCGAAAAAGAAGAATTATCCTACGTCTATCGAACTTCCGGAAACGATTATCGTCAAAGATTTTGCCGAACGGCTGGGCCGGGAAGTCAGCGAAGTCATCAAAAAACTGCTCATGGGCGGTATTATGGCTACTATCAATCAGGAAATCGATTATGATACGGCTTCTCTGATTGCTGATGAATTTGGTGTGGCTGTTACGAAAGAAGCACCGCCGGAAGATCCTACAGAAATTGAAGAAATCATCGATCCGCCTGAATCCCTTCAGCCGCGTCCCCCTGTTGTCACGATTATGGGGCACGTTGACCACGGCAAGACGAGTCTGCTCGACGCTATCCGTCAGAGTCATATTACGAGTCATGAAGCAGGCGGTATTACCCAGCATATCGGGGCGTATCAGGTCCGCTATGAAGGCAAGAAAATCGTATTCATGGATACGCCGGGGCATGAAGCCTTTACGGCAATGCGTGCCCGCGGTGCCCAGGTAACGGATATTGCCGTCCTCGTCGTCGCCGCCGATGATGGCGTTATGCCCCAGACGATTGAATCCATCAACCATGCCAAATCGGCAGGAGTTCCGATTATCGTGGCCATCAATAAAATCGATAAAGAAAGCGCCAATCCCCAGCAGGTCATGCAGCAGCTGACAGAATATGGCCTGATCAGTGAAGAATGGGGCGGCGACACGATTATGGTCCCCGTTTCAGCCCATAAAAAAATCGGTCTGGATGATTTGCTGGAAAATATTCTGGTCCTGGCAGAAGTGCTGGATCTGAAAGCCAATCCGAACCGTCCGGCCCAGGGTGTCGTCATCGAAGCCAAATTGGATAAAGGCCGTGGTCCTGTAGCTTCGGTACTGATTCAGAAAGGGACTCTCCATGTAGGGGATACGATTATCGTCGGCTCCTGCTACGGCAAGGTCCGGGCCATGACCAATGAACGGGGAGAACGGGTCAAGAAAGCAGAACCGTCTATCCCGGTTGAAATACTGGGCCTCAATGATGTACCGGAAGCCGGGGATATCCTCGATGCAACGGACGAAAAGACAGCCCGTTCTGTGGCAGAAAAACGACTGGAAAAGAAACGGTCGTCGGAATTACATGTCAATGCCAAGGTTACTCTGGATGATCTGTTCAATCAGATCCAGCAGGGCGAATTGAAAGAATTGTCCCTCATTGTCAAAGGCGATGTACAAGGGTCCGTAGAAGCTCTGAGCCAGTCGCTCATGGCCATCAAGAGTGATGAAGTCCGTATTTCCATTGTCCATGCCGGCGTAGGTGCTATCAATGAATCGGATATCATGCTGGCATCGGCATCGAACGCCCTCATCATCGGTTTCAATGTCCGTCCTGATGCATCGGCCCGCAAGGCTGCTGAACATGAAAACGTCGATATGCGTACGTACCGGGTCATCTATGATGCCATCAACGATGTCGAAGCGGCTATCAAAGGGATGCTGGAAAAGAAATACGAAGAACATATTACCGGCCGGGCGGAAGTACGCAAAGTCATTACGACTCCGAAGGTCATTGTCGCCGGTTCGTATATTAAAGAAGGCAAGATCACCAGCACGTCCAAAGTGCGCCTGATCCGCAATGGCATCGTCGTCCATGAAGGCGAAGTAGACGGTCTGCGCCGCTTTAAAGATGATGTCAAGGAAGTCGCCGAAGGATATGAATGCGGTATTACACTGGAAAATTACCGTGATATCAAGGAAGGCGACGAAATCGAAGCGTACGAAATGGTAGAAGTCGAACCGGAATAAAGTGAGGGAAGACAACTATGGGAGAATTACGAGTACGTAAAATACAGGAATTTATCAAACAGGAAGTTTCCAATATCATCTTGCGGGAGCTGAAAGATCCGCGCATCGGGTTCATTACGGTAACCGATGCACGGATTACGGGCGATTTGCGGGAAGCGACGGTATATGTCAGCCTGTTTGGCAGCGATGCCGAAAAGGTCGATACGCTGAAAGCTCTCAAAAGCGCAAACGGGTATATCCGTTCCGAGGTCGGGAAACGGCTGGGAATCCGCTATTCTCCGACTATTGAATTCAAGGAAGATACGTCCCTGGATTACGGAATGAAAATCGATAAGATTTTGCGCGATATAGAAAAGAAGGACTGATGTCCATGACTATTACACCAGAAGAAATCCGGCATCTGCTGCAAGGCTACAGCCATATCCTGCTGACAGCCCATGTCAATCCCGATGGTGATGCCATTGGTTCCCTGGCTGCCATGCAGGATTATCTGGACCGCCTGGGCAAACAGGTCGTCACGGTCGTAGACGATGACATTGACGACAAGTTTTTCTTCCTGCCCGGTGTCAGCCGGTTTAAAAAGCCGTCTGCTGTCCATACGGATGATTCCTGGCTGACGGTTATTCTCGATGCGACGTCAGCTGACCGCTGCGGTGCTGCTGAATCCTTGATTCATGGTGCCGTGCTGAATATCGACCATCATATCTCCAATGCCCATTTTGCCCGGTATGAATATGTCCGGCCCGAATGTGCAGCGACGGGTGAAATCCTGACACAGCTCTTCCTTGCCTGGGGAGACGGATTGAATCAGGCGGAGGCTATGGCCCTGTATATGGCTATTGCCACAGACAGCGGGTTCTTTAAATTCAGCAATACGACGGGACAGACCCTGCGTATGGCAGCGGCTCTCGTAGACGCCGGTGCTATGCCCCATGTCATTTCGGAACATCTGGAAGCCCAGTCTCTGATAAAGCTTCATGCCTTGTCGGAAGTGCTGAAACATATAGAATTGTTCGGTGATAACAAAGTAGCCGGTATTACTTTTTCTCCCGATGTCCTGAAGTATACAGGAGAACACACGGGCGGATATATTGATTATGCCCGTACGGTCAAAGGGGTAGATGTAGCCTTTACGGTAAAGTATATCAGCGATGAGGAAACCAGGGTCAGCCTCCGTTCCAAAAAGGCCGATGTCAATGCCATCGCTGCTGTCTTTGGCGGCGGCGGTCATGTCCGCGCGGCAGGATGTACCATCGGGGCGCCTCTGGAAAAAGCAAAGAAAATGCTCATAAAGGAAATTTTAAAGACCGTATGATACAAGGAATTGTCAATGTGTTAAAACCGACTGGCATGTCCAGTCATGATATAGTAAGTCAGATGCGCCGTGTCTATGAGATGAAAAAAATCGGTCATGCCGGTACGCTGGATCCATTGGCGGCAGGCGTACTGCCCGTATATCTGGGGCAGGCAACGCGGCTTATCGAATATGGAGACAGCGATACAAAAACGTATCATGCAGAATTCCTGCTGGGAATTGCGACCGATACAGAAGATATTACCGGCCAGGTCGTAGACCGGAAACCCGTTCCCGCTGTGAGCACTGCAGACATGACAGCGGCTCTGCAGCATTTCAAGGGCACCATCAGACAGACGCCATCACGGTATTCTGCCATCAGCATTCATGGTGTGAAGGCATATAAACTGGCCCGGAACCATCAGGATTTTACCCTGCCGTCCCGGGATATCACCGTGCATGATATACGGCTCTTATCCTGGCAAGGACACCGCGGTACCCTGGCCGTGACCTGCTCCAAAGGGACCTACGTCCGCTCTCTGATCCGTGATCTCGGTGAGTACCTGGGAACCTGTGCCTGTATGTCGTATCTGGTGCGCGTACAGGTCGGCGTATTCACCATCGAGGATGCGGCGACACTGGAAGAACTGACCCGTGACCCGCTGCGCTATGTCCTGCCATCCGATGCGTCCATGGGAGCCGTGAGAAAAGTGACGCTGCCCCGGGAAAAATGCCTGTATCTGCTGCAGGGCCGGCCTGTCCCCTTTGCCGGCCGGCAGATGACGCACGGTGAAATCCTGCGTATTTATACGGAACAGGGCGGGCTTACGGGAATTGCCCGGTTCGATAAAGAACATCATGTCATCCGTCCGCACAAAATGTTTGCGGATTCATTGTGAGGTAATTGACGATGCAAGTATTTCATTCTTTTGAAGAAGCGCAAGACTATACGGCGACGGTAGTGGCTCTGGGAACGTTTGATGGCGTACATCTGGGACATCAGATGGTCATGAAGACGGCCATTGATACGGCACGCAAGATGCAGGCCAAAGCCGTAGTCGTGACCTTTGCAGCTCATCCGCTGTCCGTACTGTGTCCGGAAAAGGAACCGGTACGTCTGGCTACGGTGCAGCAGAAAGAGCGGTATATACGAGAACTGGGGCTGGATGGTCTCGTGCTTCTGCCCATGAATCGTCACCTCATTGATGAATCGCCGGATGAATTCTGCCAGCAGCTGCTGGATTATCTGCATCCCCGGTCGGTCGTAGTGGGGGCCAATTTTACCTATGGTGCCAAAGCGGCAGGCAATACGGAAACGCTGCGGGCTTTTATGGATGACCATGGGGTGCCGGTCCAGGTACTGCATCTGCTGGAACGGCCCGGCAGGGCAACTCCTATCAGCAGCACGGTCATCCGCAAACTGGTCCTGCTGGGACATATGGAAACGGCGGCCGGTCTGTTGGGCAGGCCCTTTGAAATCGAAGGGCTGGTCGTAGATGGAGATCACCGGGGACGGACTATCGGGTTCCCGACGGCCAACATGGAAATCGATCCCTGCATGGCCATACCGCCTGATGGTGTATATGCAACTGATGTATTTGTCGATGGAGCCTATTGGCCGGCTATGACCAATATTGGCGACAATCCGACTTTTACCAATCAGACCCGCCGGATAGAAACGCATATCATTAACTGGCAGGGGTCTGTTTATGGACGATCCTTGTGTGTCCGCTTTTATAAGCGTCTGCGTCATGAAATCACCTTTCAGACGACGGAAGCATTGCAGCGTCAGATGATACAGGATCAGGAAGAAACATTGAACTATCTGAAACGGATATAACCGGGTCTGCCCGTCAGGGCAGGCTCTTTTTTTAATCTGATTTTAATGTTATTTTAATTTAATTCTCATCCGACTTAAATTGAATTTATAGCATAACAATGATATAATTAAAGCATAGATAAAGGTTGCGTTCAGTTTTGCGAAGGAGTGGTAGAGTATGGAATACAAATTTTCAGATCTTGCAAATGGATTAAAAGCTTCGGAAATACGTGAACTGTTAAAATTGACAGCCCAGCCAGAAATTATTTCGTTTGCCGGCGGTCTTCCGGCTCCGGAATTATTCCCTCTGGAAGAATTAAAGAAGGTAGACATTGAAATTATTGATAAAGACGGGAAAGCGGCTGTACAATATGGCACGACTGAAGGTTATGTACCACTGCGGCAGCATATCTGTGAACGGATGAAAAAATCGTTTATGGTCGATTGCGGAGTCGATGAAGTCTTTATTACGTCAGGGTCACAGCAGGGCCTGTCCTTTATCCCCCAGATTTTTATCAATCCGGGCGACATCATGCTGGTTGAAAGTCCGACCTACCTGGGCGCTCTCAATGCATTCAAACTGTGCGGACCGAAGTTTGTAGAACTTCCGACCGATGACAAAGGAGTCATTCCGGAAGAATTAGAAAAAATCCTGAAAAAATATGGCGATAAGATCCGCCTGGCCTATGTCATTCCGGAATTCCAGAATCCGACAGGGGTAACGTGGCCTATCGAACGGCGTAAAGCGTTCATGGAACTCATCAACCAGTATAACTTCCCGGTTATTGAAGATGATCCGTACGGCGAACTCCGCTATGATGGCGACAAAGTTCCGTCTCTGAAATCGATGGATACGAAAGGCAATATTATATTCCTCGGTTCGTTCTCGAAGATCATGATGCCAGGTCTGCGTGTAGCCTGGATGGTAGCAGATCCGGCAATCATCGATAAATGCGTCAAATACAAACAGGCAGCGGATTTACAGACGTCGTCCTTTGCACAGCGCCAGGTATCTTTCTTCCTCGATATGTTTGATATCGATGCTCACATCAAAGATATTTGTGCCCTTTATGGCAAACGCCGCACCCTCATGCTCGACAAGATGAAAGAATACTTCCCGGCTGAATGCAAATTCACCTATCCGGAAGGCGGTCTCTTTACCTGGGTTGAACTGCCAAAAGGCATGGATGCCAAAGAATTGATGCCGAAAGTACTGGAAAAGAAAGTTGCCTACGTACCGGGCGGCGCTTTCTATCCGAATGGCGGCGGAGAAAACCATTTCCGCATGAACTATTCGTGCATGCCGGAAGATAAGATCATTGAAGGCGTAAAACGTCTGGGCGATGTACTGAAAGAAGAAATTGCCAAGATGAAATAAGGACTGAACGCAGAGAGCAGGGCAGGGAGAAAATTCCTGCCCTGTTTTTGTATGCCGCACAATTTTGTGCCATTGGGAGACTATTATTATTTGCAATCTCTTTATGTTAGTGTTATAATTTGACCACTGGGGAGTAATATTAACATAGGGGTGATTTACATGACAAAATTTTCTGATTTTGCAAACACATTAAAGGCTTCTGATATTGCGGAACTGCTGGAACTTACGGAAAAACCGGAAGTAATTTCATTTGCAGGGGGGCTGCCGGCACCAGAATTGTTCCCGATTGAAGAAATGAAACAGGTCGATCAGGCAATTTATGAAAAAGAAGGCCGCAAGGCTGTTCAGTATGGTACGACAGAAGGGTATGTCCCGCTGCGTGAAGAAATTGCCAGACGGATGAAGAAGTCTTTCTTTGTAGATTGCCAGCCGAAAGATATTGTCATTACGACGGGGTCACAGCAGGGGCTGTTCATCCTGTCACAGATTCTGGTCAATAAAGACGAAACGATTGCTATGGAAAGTCCGTCTTACATGGGTGCTATCATGGCTTTTAATCCTGTAAGACCTAATTATATTGAAGTACCTACGGATGACAAGGGGATTATTCCGGAAGAACTGGATAAAATCCTTGCTACAGACAAAAGCGTCCGCATGATTTATGTTATTCCTGAATTCCAGAACCCGACAGGTATTACCTGGCCGGTAGAACGCCGGAAAGCATTTATGGATGTCATCAACAAGTATGATGTGGTAGTCGTCGAAGACGACCCTTACGGTGAAATCCGCTATGACATCGAAAAGCTGCCGTCCCTGAAGTCCATGGATACGCAGGGGAAAGTCGTATTCCTAGGCTCATTCTCGAAGATTTTCATGCCGGGCCTGCGCTTAGGCTGGACAATTGCTAATCCGGAAATTATCGATAAATTCGTCAAATTCAAGCAGGCCGTCGATCTCGGCACTTCGACGTTTGGCCAGCGCCAGGCCGCATACTACTGCCAGATGTTTGATATGGATGCTCATATCAAAGAAATTAACGCTTTGTATGCCAAACGCCGCGATCTCATGTGCGAATCGATGAAAAAATACTTCCCTGCGGAATGCAAGTTTACGTATCCCCAGGGCGGCCTCTTCACATGGGTTACCCTGCCGGAAGGCATGGATGCCAAAGAATTGATGCCGAAGTGCCTGGCAAAGGATGTAGCCTATGTACCGGGCGGTATTTTCTATCCCAATGGCGGCAATGGCAATCACTTCCGCCTCAATTATTCCAATATGCCGGAAGATCGCATCGTAGAAGGCATCAAACGGCTGGGAGAAGTACTCAAAGAAGAATTATCGAAATAATCTGTGAATGTCTGGAAGAGTTCATGACAAAGGGCGTGCCGCTGGCATGCCCTTTTTTTAGAGAGGAGAGTTAGTTTTGCAGCCTTTAGATGTCCTGAAACAGTATTTTGGCTATTCGTCTTTCCGGCCTGGCCAGAAAGAGGTGATTGCTACGCTCATGGAGCATCGCGATTGTCTGGCTATTATGCCGACTGGTGCCGGTAAATCACTTTGTTTCCAGATACCAGGATTGCTCATGTCCGGTCTGACGCTGGTTATTTCTCCGCTCATTTCGTTAATGAAAGATCAGGTAGATGCACTCCTGGCACAGCATATACCGGCTGTATTCATTAACAGCCAGTGCACGCTGGAAGAGTCGAGACAGCGGTTTTCCGAGATCCGCAGCGGCCGGGTCAGGCTCGTCTATATTTCTCCGGAACGTCTGCAGAATGAGTTTTTTACGAGTTTCATGCAATCGATGCCCATCGATATGGTCGTCATCGATGAAGCTCACTGTGTATCCCAGTGGGGGCATGATTTCCGGCCCGGATATTGTGCTATCCGTCCCTGGATTGAGGCCCTGCCCCGCCGTCCTGTGGTGGCAGCGTTTACGGCAACGGCGACTCAAAAAGTCAAAGAAGATATGATGACACTGCTGGGCCTTAAGGATGAACGTGTCTTCATCGGTGGATTTGACCGGCCGAATCTCTATTTCCGCGTCGTCCGCGACGTGGACCGGGATTCTTTTGTCCTGTCCTATCTTGCCCGCAATAAAGGGGACAGTGGCATCATTTATGCGGCTACGCGGAAAGAAGTGGATCGTCTGTACAAGGAAATAAAAGCACGCGGATATGCCGTAGGCCGGTATCATGCCGGCATGACCGATGGGGCGCGTAAAAAGGTACAGGAGCAGTTTACCTTTGATAAAATCCCGGTTATCGTTGCGACCAATGCCTTTGGCATGGGCATCGATAAGAGCAATGTCCGCTACGTCATTCACTATCAGATGCCTAAAAACATCGAAAGTTATTATCAGGAAGCGGGTCGGGCAGGCCGGGACGGGGCACCCGGTGAATGCATACTGCTGTATAACCGCCGGGATATCATGATTCAGAAATTTCTTATTGAAAATTCTGTCCATTCGCCAGAACAGCAGGAAAAAGAACTGAGGATGCTGAACGCTATGGTGGAATATTGTGAGACCCGGCACTGCCTGCGCCGGTATATTCTCCAATATTTTGGCGAAAAACCGTCGTGGGACCGTTGTGAAAATTGCGGTAACTGTGACCAGGAAGTCGTCAAAGAGGATACGACCCAGATTGTACGACCTATTTGCGTCTGTATCGATGAAGTAAAAGGCCGTTTTGGAATGACTATGGTCTGTGATATACTAAAAGGGAGTATAACCGCCCGGATCCGTCATTATGGCTTCCAGCGGTGTACGAGTTTTGGCATGCTCAGCAACTATACAGCCAGAGAAATCCGCGATATGGTCCGGCAAAGTCTGGAAGACGGGTTTGTCCAGCAGTCGGAAGGCCAATACCCGGTCCTTTCCCTGACAGCCGATGGACGGGACGTATTGAAAGGGCGGAAACGGGCCATACAGGAAATTGCCGTTGCGGCAGAAAAAGAACCGGCGGCCCGGCCGGTACGGAAGAAAAAGGCTGTATCGGAATCGATTGACGAAGAAGCCTGCCGGCCTCTCTTTGAGGTTCTCCGGTCGGTACGCATGGACCTGGCCAAAAAAGAACATATTCCGCCCTTTGTCATTTTCTCTGATGCCACGCTGTGGGAAATGGCGGCCAGCCGTCCCGTATCCGAAGAGGCGATGGCCCGGATTAAAGGCGTGGGTGAGTTCAAGCTGCACAAGTATGGCCGGATTTTTTGCCAGGCTGTCCAGAATTTTCAAACTACACAGGAGTGATGTACATGAGTTCAGCTGATACACAGTATCTGGATATGGTAGAACGGATTTTAAAACAGGGATATTATTCCAATAACCGCACGGGAATACCTACGTATAAACTTCCTCACCAGATATTTCAATTCGACCTGGAAAAGGAATTTCCGATTCTGACTACCAAGTTCGTTGCGTTTAAAACAGCCGTCAAGGAAATCCTCTGGATCTGGCAGCTTCAGAGCAATGATGTACGGGAACTGCAGAAGATGAACTGCCATGTCTGGGATGAATGGATGCGCCCTGATGGCACCATCGGAAAAGCCTATGGATATCAGATACGAAAATACAAGCAGGTGGACCATCTGCTGGATATGCTGCGGCACGACCCGCAGAACCGGAGGATGATTGTCACGTTGTGGAATATAGAAGACCTGCCTGATATGGCATTGCAGCCCTGCGCCTTCCAGACGTTGTGGGATGTCAGCGACGGACGGCTCAACTGCATGCTGGTGCAGCGCAGCGGCGATATGGGACTGGGAGTACCGTTCAATATGACGCAATATGCCGTACTCATTCACCTCATTGCCCAGACGGTCGGCCTGAAGCCGGGACTGTTTACCCATGTCATCAATAATGCCCATATCTATGAAAATCATGTAGAGGCCATGAAAACGCAGTTGGCACGGCGCGGTCAGGCGTTTCCGGCGCCCCGCCTCTGCATCAATCCTGATATCCATGATTTCTACCAGTTTACCATTGACGACATTGCCCTTGATGGGTATCAGCATCTGGGGAAACTGCCGATGGAGGTGGCTGTCTGATGCTGCATATGATTGCTGCCGTAGACAGGGCCCGGGGAATCGGAAAGGATAATCACCTGCTCTGTCACTTGTCTGCCGATTTAAAGCATTTTAAGAATCTGACCATGGGGCACACGATGATTATGGGGCGGAAAACCTTTGAAAGTCTCCCGGGACTGCTACCGGGGCGGCCACACTGGGTCCTGACAGGACAGAAGGGCTACGAGGATACGCATCGCGGCATTACGGTATTTCATGATATGGATGATATGATGGGAGCTGTTCTGGACGATGAGGACTATTTCATCATTGGCGGCGCATCCCTCTATACAGAATGTATGGGATGGGCTGACAGCCTGTATCTCACGGAAATTGATGCAGAACTTCCGGCTGATACATTTTTCCCCGAGCTGGACAGGACGCGCTGGCAGGAAGTCGAACGGGAAACCCATGGGGCAGACGAACGCAATGCCTATCCGTTCTCTTTTGTACATTATTTGCGTAAATAAGGATTTTTATTATGCTTTTGTATCATAATAAAAATAAGAAATTGGTTGACATTGAATGTTGGGTATGATACACTACCTATTAGAGCTAGAGAATAGCTGCATTTGTTTTTTTTAGGAGGATTTTGTTATGCACGGTAAAGTAAAATGGTTCAGCGCAGAAAAAGGTTATGGCTTCATTGAAAGAGAAGATGGCGGCGACGTTTTCGTACACTTCTCCGCTATTCAGGAAGACGGCTTCAAATCCCTGACAGAAGGTCAGGAAGTTGATTTTGATATCGTAGATGGTGCACGTGGTCCGCAGGCTGCTAACGTAGTTAAAGCCTAATCGAGCGCTTTCAGGATATAGACCTTTTAACCGGTAACCTCATGGTTGCCGGTTTTTTTTTCGGAAAACGGGAAATAAAAATATTAGTGAATTTTACTGCATATTTATTGCATAAAAACTTGAAATATACACTTTCGTGTGCTATGATATACACATATTCAAGAGAATATACAGGATTGATTGCATATGGAGGGTGAATATATATGAAACACGTCAACAGCTTTGCCGATTATACGGCCGATGAATTAAAAGGAATATTACTTCTGGCAGAAAAAATCAAACAGAACCAGCAGGCTTTTTCTCATTTACTGGATGGGAAGAAACTGTATACGTTGTTTGAAAAAACGTCGAACCGGACGTATTTATCGTTCAATATCGGAATGGAAGAACTGGGGGGTAAGTCCTATAACCAGCTCTGGAAAGACAGTAATTTTACGATTGGTGATCTTCCCAGTGAAGTAAAATACGTAGGCCGCAACGTGGACTGCATTATGGGGCGGTTTAAAAAATCCGAAACGACCCATGGTTTCATGGATGCGTCCATCGTCCCGGTCATCAATGGCTGCGATAATACATTCCATCCGACGCAGGCATTGGCCGATATGCTGACACTGTACGAAAAGACAGGTCATTTCGACGTCAAGGTCCTGTATATCGGCGCAAAGAATAATACGTACAACTCTCTCAGCGAAATCGTCACTATGCTGGGCGGTAAGATGTATGGACTGACTCCGTTCAGCCAGGTCATGGGTGTCGGCGATGAGTTCTACGAAGGACTCAAGGCGACGGGTCATTATGAAGAACTGCCGGACAATATCAGCAAGGAAGATTTGAAGAAAGTAGTGGCTGATGTGGATTGCGTCTATACGGATACCTGGGTCGATATGGAATTTTTCACCAATCCCGACTATGCGGATAAGAAAAACAAGATTATCAGCATGATGATGCCGTATCAGATTGATGCGGATCTGATGGCTGGTACAGATACGATGGTATTCCATGATATGCCGATTCATCCGGATTATGAAATTACCCAGGATGTAATGGAACAGCATCTGGAAACGATTCTCGATGAAGCCGAAAACCGTCGTCATGCCGAAAAAGGTCTCCTCGTGTATCTGATTACGGGTAAACTGGACTGGTAAAATTTTTGTGGGCAGTGCCTCTATAAACCGGAACTTATGGTTTTGGGTTATAGGGGCATTTTTCTTAGAAAATGCTTGCAGAAATGACAGGGGATAGGTACAATTTGAATAGAGTACCATGACAGCGGTATAAGGAGTGATGTCGATGTATGATTTTGAGTTTTATGCTCCCACGCGGGTTGTTTTCGGCAGAGGAACGGAAAACAAAGCGGGGGCACTCGTGAAAGAATATGGCGGAACATCCGCATTGATTCACTATGGCGGAGGCAGTGCCGTCCGTTCCGGTCTGATCCAGCGGGTCAGGCAGTCCCTGGAAGAAGCTGGCATTTCCTATGTCGAACTGGGCGGAGTCGTTCCCAATCCTCATTTGTCGCTGGTGTATCAGGGCATTGAACTATGCCGGAAGGCCCATGTTGATTTCATTCTGGCTGTTGGCGGGGGCAGCGTCATTGATTCTGCGAAAGCCATTGCCTATGGGCTGGCAAATGATGGGGATGTCTGGGATTTTTACTGCGGAAAGCGCAAGCCCCGGGCCTGCATGCCGGTAGGCTGTATATTGACGATTGCTGCAGCAGGCAGTGAAATGAGCAACAGTTCGGTTATCACAAAAGAAGACGAAGGACTGAAGCGGTCCTGCAATACGAATCTGGCACGGGCCCGGTTTGCCATTATGAATCCGGAGCTGACCGTGACCCTTCCAGACTGGCAGACCCAGGCCGGGTGTACGGATATCATGATGCATACGATGGAACGGTATTTTACACAGGGCGGTAATATGGAAATCACCGACCAGATTGCCGAAGGATTGCTCCGCACGGTTATGAAATATGCGGTCATTCTCCATTCGCAACCGGATCAGTATGAAGCGAGGGCGGAAATCATGTGGGCCGGCAGCCTGTCCCACAATGGCCTCACGGGATGTGGCAACGATGGCGGTGATTTTTCCTGTCACAAGCTGGAACATGAACTGAGCGGCATGTTCGACGTGACCCATGGGGCCGGGCTGGCAGCTATCTGGGGAACCTGGGCGCGGTACGTATATGGCGATTGCCTGCCCCGGTTTGTACGTTTTGCCAGACAGGTCATGGATGTACCTGAAGGGGCTGAGGACATGATGGCCCTTGCTGGTATTGAAAAGATGGAGTCGTTTTATCATTCAATCGGCATGCCTACGTCTATTCACGAATTAGGTATCAGTCCTACGGATGATCAGCTAAGGCAGATGGCCCATCTGTGTGCCCTGGGATGCGGTGGTCATCAGGGATCGGCAAAAGTCCTGAATGAAGAAGATATGTACCGCATTTATAAAGCGGCCCTATGATCTGACCGGAGGTACGGTCAGAATTGATAACTTCACATTATACTAGTATAGCCTGCAAGGAGGATAATCTATGAAAATAGTAGTAGCCATGCCCGTAACGGAAGAACATAAAAAGTGGCTGAATGCAGCCGCCGGGGATTACCCGGTTTATTTTGCCGATAATCAGGCGGCAGTAGGAGTACAGGTGCCTGAAGATGTATTGTCTGATACAGAAATCATCATTGGCAATCTGGATCCGGAACTGGTGAAAAAAGCGCCGCATCTGCGCTGGATGCAGCTGAATAGTGCCGGGACCGGTGCGTACATAAAAAAAGGGGTCCTGCCGGAAGGGGCAGTCCTCACCAATGCGACCGGAGCCTACGGACTGGCCTTGTCAGAACACATGCTGGCCCAGCTGCTGGCGATGATGAAGAAATTATATGCCTATTATGATAACCAGAAGCAGAATCTGTGGAAGGATGAAGGCCCTGTAACGTCTGTGTATGGAGCCCGGGCGCTGGTTATCGGGTTCGGCGATATCGGCAGTGAGTTCGGCAAGCGCCTGAAAGCACTGGGAGCCCATGTAACCGGTATCCGCCGCCGCAGTACGGCCGTACCTCCGGAAGCGGACGAAATGGGAACGATGGATAAACTGGACGATTATCTGGCCCGGGCAGATATTGTGGCCACCAGTCTGCCTGATACACCGGCTACATATCATCTCTATAACAAAGACCGCTTTGCGGCAATGAAACAGGGCGCATGGTTCCTCAATATCGGGCGCGGCAACTGCGTCGTCCAGGAAGATCTGATTGAAGCTGTGAAATCGGGGCATCTGGCAGGGGCAGCCCTGGATGTGACCGATCCGGAACCGCTGCCGGCCGATGATCCTATGTGGCAGGTGCCGGGGATTTATATCACACCTCACGTTTCCGGCGGATATCATCTGAAAGAAACGCATGACCGGATTGTGCAGATTGCCTGTGAAAACTTAGAAGCGTATTTCTATGGCGGCAAGATGAAAAATATCGTAGATTTCCAGACGGGGTATAAGAAATAGGGAGGCGGAACATATGATTCAGACAATTGCTTTTATCGGTGTCGGCATTATGGGAAAGCCAATGGTACGGAATCTCATGAAGGCCGGTTTTTCTCTGCACATTTTTGCGCGGCATAAAGAAAAAGTCGAAGACGTCATAGCCGAAGGAGCTGCTTTTTATCCTTCAATTAAGGAATGCGTGCAGGGATGTGACGCGGTCATTACCATGGTCGGGTTCCCAAAAGATGTGGAAGAAGTATATTATGGAAAAAATAATATCTTTGATTCTGCTGAACCGGGAGCGTATTTAATCGACTGCACCACATCCAGTCCGTCTCTGGCAGTCCGGCTCCATGAAGATGGCAGCAAAAAAGGATTCCATGTCCTGGATGTTCCCGTCACAGGCGGTGAAAGCGGGGCAATCAAAGGTATTTTGTCTATGCTCGTTGGCGGGGACAAAGAAGATTATAAAGCCTGCATGCCCATTTTCCAGGCAGTGGGGACTAACATTAATTATCAGGGCAAAGCCGGGAATGGCCAGCATGCCAAAATGGCCAATCAGATTCTCGTAGCCGGTGCGCTGAGCGGAGTCTGCGAAGCACTGGCCTATGGGAAAGCCCGTGGCATGGATCTGCAGGTTTTGTTTGATTCGCTGTCCACAGGAGCCGGCGGCAGTGCCCAGTTTTCTGCCCTCGGTCCTAAAATTCTGGCAGGTAATTATCAGCCGGGATTTTTTATCAAGCATATTATCAAGGATTTGAAACTGGCTTTACAGGAAGCGGATACCTTGGGGCTGAAGCTGGATATGGTACCGGAAGTGCTGGCTGATTTTGAAGACCTGGCTGCCAAAGGCCATGAAAACGAAGGATCCCAGGCACTGATTAAGCATTATATTGATATGGAAAAATAATCGGGTCTGATGATACAGACGATAGGAGGCAGAGCTGCAGCGGAATGAGCATTTTATTTATTCTGCTGCGGCTTTCGCTATTTTCCGATGGTACTTGACAAAATTCCCGGTTCTTTATATACTTCACTTAGTTGAACTTTCAACCAAAATAGGAGGAGACAGGATGCCATCATTACGAAGTCCTTTGTTGAGGGAGATAGGTGCTATATATCGTAGCATCCAGTCTATTATGGAGCTGCGGTTTCGCAATAAGCAGCTGCAGCGCGGACAATTTATTTTTTTAACACGTATTTGTGAACACCCCGGCATAAAGCAGGTTGAGCTGACCCGGATGTGCCGCGTCGATAAAGGCACGACAGCCAAGGCTGTACGCAAGCTGATGGAAGCCGGATATGTTCTGCGCAAACCCGATTCCCGTGACGGACGGGCGTGGAATCTGTTTCCTACAGAAAAAGCCGGACAGGTATATAAAGAGATTCTGGCAGAAGAAAACCGCGAGCTGGAGGTCTGTGTCAGGGGCATGCCGGCGGAAGAACAGCGCCTGCTTTTAGGTCTTATTGAACGTGTCCAGAATTCAGTTGAAACGGACTGGCTTTTATTTCACGAACACAAGAATCCTTCTGATATGAGAAAGGAGACAGAATGACGGAATTTAGAAAAGCGGAGAAAAACGATATGGTACGTATTATGGAACTGATCCGGCAGGCCAAGGCGTTTTTAAAGGCAAACGGCGTCGATCAGTGGCAGGATGGATATCCGGAACAAAGGGATATTGAAGGAGATATCCGGGACGGAATCGGCTATGTCCTGACTGATGATGATGTAATTATAGCGTATACGGGAATTGATTTCCGCGGTGAACCGGCTTATAAGTCTCTGCGCGGCCAGTGGCTGAATGAGGAGCCGTATGCCGTCATTCACAGGACTGCTGTGGACAACGCTGTCAAAGGCAAAGGGCTGGCACAACATTTGTTTGCACAAGCGGAACGGATTGCCCGGGAAAGAGGAGTCTATAATATCCGCATTGATACGGATGAAGACAATAAAATCATGCGTCATGTCATTGAAAAAAGGGGATTTGTCTATTGTGGCGTTGTCATTTTTGCCAACAGTCCCAAGATTGCATTCCAGAAATGTGTCCATCCGTCCCAGGATCTGTAACAGCTTATTGAGAAATAGGCGGAGATGCCTGTTTGAACGTTGCTTATCAGGATAGAATATGATACCATTAATGTGAATTAGACATAATCATGTGCTATAACTGTGGGGAGAGATGAATATGGCCCAACGAAGAGATATTCACAAAGTGTTACTTATCGGCTCCGGCCCGGCAGTCATCGGACAGGCTGCTGAATTTGATTATGCGTGTTCTCAGGCATGCAGTGCCCTGCGCAGCCTGGGGTATGATGTAGTGCTTGTCGATTCAAACCCGGCAGCCGTTGCGACGGACCCGTCTGTGGCGGATCAGACGTATATAGAACCGCTCAATGAAGAATGTCTGACCCGGGTGATTGAGAAGGAACGCCCTGATGCGCTGCTGCCTGCTATGGGTGGACATATGGCAATCCACGTATGTGCCGGATTAAATAAAAAAGGCATCCTGGCACAATACGGGGTTCGCGTTATCGGCATACCGATGGATGTTGTCGAACGCGGGGAAAACCACAATGCTTTTAAGAAAGCCATGGATGAATCAGGCCTTACGACTGCCCGCAGCATTGCTTGTTCCAGTGCGGAAGAAGCCGCTGCGGCAGCAGAAAAAATAGGATACCCTGTCGTGCTCCGGCCGGCGTACACTTGTGGCGGCAGCGGAAGCGGCATTGCGGAAGATGAACCATCGCTTCGTGCCCTTTGTGCCCGCAGTCTGCAGCCCGGTCAGGTTCATCAGGTCCTGGTAGAAGAAGCGCTGACAGGATGGAAAGAGCTGGAACTGGTATTGCTGCGGGATGCGGAACGTACAGTAGTACCGGTATGCTTTATTGAAAATATAGATCCGGTGGGCATCCATTCGGGAGATTCTGTTTCTACTATTCCTATGATGACTGTGCCGGATGATGTGCAGCAGGAGCTTTTGCGTCAGGGTAGCATGATTGCCGGGCATATGGGAATTATCGGCAGTGCAGATATAAAATTTGCCTGGAACCGGCACGATGGCCGGATTGCGGTCCTTTCCCTCAATCCCCGTATGTCCCGTTCGTCTGTACTGGCTTCAAAGGTGACTGGCATTCCTGTTGCCAGCGTTTCAGCCAGACTGGCAGCAGGCCTGCTGCTTCGTGAAATCCCGTGTGCTGTCTGGGGGACGATGGACCAGTATCAGCCAGACCGGGATACTATCGCCGTGAAATTCCCACGCTGGGATCTTGAAAAATATGATGGCGCAAACGACGTACTGGGAACGCAGATGCGGTCTGTAGGCGAAGTCATGGCCATGGGCAAAACCTTTAAAGAATCATTGCAAAAAGCAGTCCGTTCTCTGGAACAGGGCCGGTATGGGCTGGGGCAGGACAAGATGTTCCTGCCAATGACTTCCGATGAACTGATGCGGCGGCTGGCAGTGCCTTCGTCAGAACGGTATTTTATGATGTATGAAGCGCTGCGCAAAGGAGCTGCCCTGGAAGAAATACAGAATAGTACACACATTCATCCTTGGTTTATTGAACAATTTAAAGAACTGGCCGATGAAGAAAATGCCCTGGAAAAATCGAAGGGGATGATGCCGGCTGATACGGTTCTGGTACAGGCAAAGAAAGACGGCTTTGCTGATGCCTATCTGAGCCAGATTCTGGAAATACCGGAAGATACTATCCGTACGCGCCGGCAGTCTCTGGACCTGACAGAAAAATGGCAGGCCGCCGCTGTCAGCAGTGCTATGCGGCAGACTGGCTGTTTCTCTACCTATAATGGAGAAAACCATTATGCCGTACGTCAGGGGAAGCCTAAAATTGTCGTACTGGGCAGCGGCCCTGAACGCATTGGCCAAAGTCAGGAATCCGATTATGGATGTATCCGGGCGATAGCTGCACTCAAAAAATCGGGATTTGAAACGATTATGGTCAATTGTGATCCGGCAGCTGTATCTACAGGAGCTGATGCGGCAGATACGGTGTATGTGGAACCACTGACTGTCGAACACGTGCTGGGAATCTGCCGTCTTGAAAAGCCAATCGGTGTTATTGCCCAGTTTGGCGGCAGTGCTGCAGAAAAACTCATTCCGGCTCTACAGGCAGAAGGCATCCATATTTTGGGAACGAACCCGGATAGTCTGAAACTTGCCGGAGACTGGCACCAGTTCCAGACCATGATGAATAAGACGGGTATTCCTATGCCGGAGTCCGGTTCTGCCACGAGTGCGGAAGACGGGCTGACCATAGCAGGACAGATCGGGTATCCGGTAGTGCTGCATATGGGTACTACGAAGAAAATTGTTCATGATGCGGCCACACTGGAAATGATACTGCAGAAGTCAGATATTACGCCGGACCGGCCGGCATACATCGACCGTTTCCTGCATACGGCACTGAAATGTGAAGCCGACGCTGTCAGCGATGGCAGGCAGGTCTTTATACCGGCGGTCATGGAACATATTGAACTGGCAGGAATTCATTCCGGGGATAGTGCCTGTGTTATTCCAAGCCGTCATATTGCCGGGGAAGCACTGAATCAGATTCAGGAATATACGAAGCAAATAGCGTCAGCCTTTCATGTTACAGGATTAATGAACATCCGCTATGCTATTGAAGATGACCAGGTATATGTCCTGGAAGTCAGTCTGGGAGGCTCCCGCACGATGCCGCTCGTTTCCAAACTGTGCCATATCCCGTTGCCGGAAGTGGCGGCGGAAGTTATGACATTGCCGCTTACGGGAAAGGCATCGCCCGTTCCTTCGTTAAAAGAAAGACATGTTCCTTTTTATGGAGTCAAAGAAGCCGTATTCCCATTCGATATGTTCCCTGAAGTGGATCCTGTACTGGGGCCGGAAATGCGTTCTACCGGTGAAGTATTGGGGTTGGCAAAGACATCAGGAGAAGCTTTTTATAAGGCTGAAGAAGCGGCAGGAGGAACATTGCCGCTGGAAGGAGCCGTACTTATATCTGTCAGTGATGCTGACAAACCCTATATTGCAGCCATTGCACAGGAATTTGCCGAAGATGATTTTGCTATCTATGCGACAGATAAGACTTTTGAATTGTTGCAGGCTGCCTGCATTCCGGTAAAACGAGCCAATAAGCTGGGAGAGGGCAGTCCCAATATAGAAGATCTCATTGCAGATGGAACGGTACAGATGGTAATCAATACACCATCTGTGCGTAAAGATGTAGCCGATGATGACGGCGCACTGCGAAAGGCTGCTGTCCGGGCTCATATTCCCTATGTAACGACCATTGTCGCTGCCAAAGCCAGTATGGAAGGCATTCATCGCATGATTACCCATGGCCGCAGCCCTGTATTATCGTTACAGGAATGGCAGCATAGCATTACAGATAAATAACAAAAGTCACAATCCGAATTTCCCGTAATGGAAGAGGTCGTTGTATTCTTTATGATACAGCGGCCTCTTTTGCCGTGTAACGGCCTTATAATGAATAAATCGAAATAAATGTCAAAAAAATCAGGATTTTTACTTGACATTACGCAAGGGATTTGGTAAGATATATAAGTCGTCGGGAGACAACAGAAACGAAAACGACAAGATGACCTTTGAAAACTGAACAATGCAACATACGAATGAACGCCAGGTGCGAGGTTCTAGAGATAGAACGTCAAACAATGAGTAACAAACCAACAAAAGTAAGAATGAGCTAGCGCTCTTCACATATCATG
>ERZ791914.331-NODE-331-length-50327-cov-4.612767_pt1 | contig 50327 bp, 31 predicted proteins | sample MGYA00510140_ERZ791914 | MGnify/ENA primary metagenome ERZ791914 (study PRJEB30046, sample SAMN00792079) | human gut metagenome | study: EMG produced TPA metagenomics assembly of the A metagenome-wide association study of gut microbiota in type 2... | reverse complement strand
AGAGAACGCTATTCGCTTCCGGTACAGTGTTACAATTGGTTCGGCGAGCAGACGGCGAAGTTAGTATATGAAACAACACAAACCCTTAGTACTCCGCAAGATGTGATGAACTTTAAAGATTCTCATCAGCCGGGATATTTGGTACAGGCAAATAATGCCCGGTATCAGTACTATTCAGGGTTATTGAAATATAAGCGTACATTTGCCGAAGTACATAATATAGATGCTATGTTCGGTATCAGTGCCGAGAAGTGGGTAAATAAAAAAGTCGTTACCGCCCGTGAGAAGTTTGAGGATGCCGGAATTTACGATTTGAATTTGGCTACGGGTACACAGGGTAACGGTGGAGGAAAGACTCATAATGGTACCTATTCATATATTGCCCGTTTGAATTATAACTATGCGGAAAAATATATGGTTGAATTGATGGGGCGTCGTGACGGAAATTCCAAGTTTGCTCCCGGTTATCGTTTTAAGAGCTTCGGTTCCGTTTCTTTGGGCTGGGCGTTCTCGGAAGAACAATTTGTAGAATTTTTAAAACCTGTTCTTTCTTTTGGTAAGTTGCGTTTAAGTTACGGTAGTTCGGGTAATGATGTCGGGCTGGGTGATTACGATTATGTGTCTACTGTCTCTCTTGGAACAGCCGGTTTTGGAACTATACCTGCTAATCAAGTATCTTCAGGTTTTGGCGGTTTAATTTCTTATGACCGTACTTGGGAGAAAGTTTCACAGAAAAACTTTGGTATCGATCTTAACTTTTTCGATAATCGTTTGAAAGCTACATTCGATTATTTTATAAAAGATAATACCGGTATGTTGGTAAATGTCACATATCCGGGTGTTTTAGGAGGTAAAGCTCCTAAAACGAATAGTGGTCATTTGAATGTAAAAGGTTGGGAGTTCACTATTGGATGGCGCGATCAGATTAAAGACTTTTCTTACTATGCCAACTTTAATATTGGTGATACAAAGAGTCTGTTGAAAGAGATGGAAGGAGCAGATTCTTATGGGGCTGGTTGGAATGCAGCCGTGAATGGGTATCCTTTGAATTCGTACTTCCTTTATCGTACAGATGGTTACTTTAAAGATCAGGCAGAAGTAGACCGCTATTATGCACTCTATGGAGAGGGTAAAGAAGATCTGACTGGTGTAGGAGCAGGAAGTGCAAGCCGGTTGCGTCCGGGTGATACCAAACGTTTGGATTTGAATGGTGATTATAAGATTTCCGGTGCAGGGAATGAGAATAGCGATTTGCAATATCTTGGTGACTCCAATCCACATTTTGTTTTCGGTTTCACATTGGGAGGAGCATGGAAAGGTTTTGATGTGAACGCGATGTTCCAAGGTGTCGGCAAGCAGTATGTTATCCGTAATGACTGGATGGCTTATCCTTTTCAAACACGTACTGCCAATCAGAACCCGACATATTTGGGCAAAACATGGACAGAGAGCAATCCGAATGCGGAATTTCCTCGTCTGACTACTAATGCGAATCTTGCACGCTGGAATTATCAGAATAACGACTTTATGATGCAGAATAACCGCTATATCCGTTTGAAAACATTAATAGTCGGCTACACATTGCCGCAGATATGGACTCGCAAAGTAAAACTGGAAAAAGTACGTGTTTATTTCTCTGGTAATGATTTATGGGAAGCTACCAGTATTCGAGACGGTTTCGACCCGGAAATGGGAGCAGCCTCCAACAACAGTGGATACCCGTTTGCACGTACTTGGTCGTTCGGTCTGAACATCACTTTATAGTAGCTATGGAAAATTAAATACAGAACAGAAGATATGAAAAAGATAACGAACTATATATTAATTTGTACCTGCGCATTGGGATTTTCTTCATGCGTAAATACGTTCCTCGATTTGGAACCACTGGATGCCAAGACAGATGTAATTTATTTCAAGACACCGGAACATTTTCGCGAATATGCTAACGGGCTTTACGGGCAATTATTGGGATGGCAGTCTTCCTATGGAAGTATATTCGATCACATGGATGCAGCCTCCGATCTTTCTACTTGTTTCAGATATTCGTATGGTGTGGGAACCGGTGTGATGGGAATTCCTAATGACGATAGTCGTTGGAATAATTGCTATAGTAATATTCGTGCCACTAATCACATGTTTGAAAGAGCTGTTTCTTCCTATACAGGTAATTTGGCGGATATTAAAAAAGAATTAGCCGAAGGGCATTTCTTCCGTGCCTATAACTATTTTTACTTATTGAAGTTTTTTGGTGGAGTGCCTGTCGTTACGAAGGTTCTCGACGTGACTTCACCGGAGCTATATGGAAAACGTAACAGCCGTTATGAAGTTATCAACTTGATTCTCTCCGATTTGGATGAGGCTATTGCAGGGTTGCCGTTGGAACAGAATATCACTTCTGCCGACAAAGGCAAAATTAGCAAACAGGCTGCACAAGCTTTTAAAGCTCGTGTGTTACTTTATGAAGCTACATGGCGGAAGTACAATGGCACTTCTACTGATTTTGAAGGTTCTGCCGGTCCGGCTTCCGATCAGGTAAATGCTTTTCTGGAAGAATCCGTTCAATTATCCGAAACAGTGATGGGAGATGCTGCTTATTCCCTTTGGAATTATAACAATGTAGCAGCTATGAGAAATATGAGCAATCGTTACCTGTTTAATATTGAAGAAGAAGCTAGTAATCCTGCCGGTGCCGGAAGAGCGACGAACAAGGAATTTATCATCGCTTCTGTATATAGTCAGGAAACGCGTAAAGGACAGGTAGATTTGAATCAGGTGATTTATACGGATATGCGTCCCAGCCGGAAATTGATTGATATGTTTTTATGCACTGACGGGCTTCCGGTTAGTATGTCTGATAAGTTCCAGGGATATAAGAATCCGGGGGACGAATTTCAGAATCGTGATTTCCGTTTGACTTCTTATGTAGGTTCGTATGCTACGAGCCTGACAGTTGAGAATTGTGGGTATGGCGTTTCTAAGTTTGCTATTACCGATATTCAACGCCAAAGTAAAGATGAATCGGCCAATTATCCGGTACTTCGGTTGGCAGAAGTATACTTGAATTATGCTGAAGCTGTGATGGAACGCTATGGTGAAATATCAGATGACCAGTTGAATAAGTCGATAAATAAAATCCGTGTCCGTGCGGGAATTGCCAACCTAACAAATGCATTGGCAAAGCGAATTCAGGAAGGAGTGCCGGCAAATGCGAGTAAGACAGTCAATCAGGTAATGCTGGATGAGATCCGCCGTGAACGTGCTTTGGAACTCTATATGGAAGGTTTTCGTTGTGACGACCTGAAACGTTGGGGTATTGCGGAGAAGAATCTGAATGAGTCTCGTTGCGGTGCGGTAGTAGGTAATGCCAGCTATCCGACGGCATTTATAGACGAAAACGGGAACGCTACCAGTGCTTTCAATCCGGCTATTTTTACGAAGGGGACGGAAGAAGTGGAAACAGGTAAAGGCAAATTACCTTGTGTAGTGCTTCTCAAATCATCCGACTGCGCATTTACTAAGGGAGATTATTTGTGGGCGATTCCAAGAAATCAAATCAACCTGAATTCAAATCTGGTACAAAATCCAGGATATTAATCATTCAATCGTTTAACGTATAATACCATCGATTATATGAAGTTTTTATTCAAATATACATTTCACTTGGCAATACTTGCTTGTGTTTCCGCACTTTTCTCCGGTTGTGAGCAAGACCCCAAGTATAGAGTTTATGATTATCCTGTACCAGTAGTGGAGAGCATTTATCCTACGGACGGATATGTCACTACACAGGTAGTTATTACGGGAACCAATTTTGGTGACCGTGCTGAAGCAGTGAAAGTTTTCTTCGGTGAAGCCCAATCCAATAAAGTGCTCGATTGCAAAAATAACCGTTTGGTAGTGGAAGTGCCGGAAACTGCAGTAACAGGCAATCTGTCTTTACAGATTTATAATAAAAAGGTGGAGAATATCGGTCATTATACAGTACTGCCTACACCACGTGTCATTACAGTGACTTCTGATAGTGAAGACGGTGAAGGGGTAGCCGATACGGGAGACAAGGTTACTATAACAGGTGAAAACTTTGGTACGGATCCATCCGATATTTCTGTTAGTTTCAATGGAACGCCGGCCGAATTTGAGCTGGTGGATGAGTCTACTATTGTTGCGACAACTCCTGCAGATTATAAGACAGGTAATGTGACTGTAACTATTCATGGATATACAATGACAGGTAGTGCAATGTTTAATCCTAACTCAAAGGGTGATGTGACAGTGCTTTACCTTCAAAACTACAAGCAGCCGTTTGCCAAGGCAAATGATGAAAATTGGAAGAATGGTGAATGGTGGACTCCGGCAGTGTGGAATCAAAATGCAGCATCGTTCAATGCAAAAGGCAATACGACTGTTTCCGGAATGCAATATAAATCAGAAGAAGGCTTAACGTTAGCATTCCAGAATGGATGGGATAAAGAAGCTTATACGAATGGGAAAATGTGGCAGGTTGCTACGCTCCGTCCTGGTAAATACAGACTGGAAGTCACTTATGCATATACATTGGTAGTTACTGATGCGGGGAACTTTATTTCCGTATTGATAGCTAAAGGAGATAGTGAAAGTGATATACCGAATGTCGCTGATCTTGAGCAACTAAATGGAGTTTATGTGGCCTATGATAAAATGGGAACAGCGAATGATTCGGGTACGTTGGTTACACCTTCATTTGAAGTGACGGAGACAACGGATGTTGTCATTGGATTCCTGACTTCTCTGGCTAAAGGTAATTCATACTTTAAGGTGACAGAATTGAAATTGATTCTTGAATGATGTGGAAAAAGAAAAAAGAGTAATTCATCGTGATAATATAATTAAGATTATGAAGAAAATATATAACTATCTGTTTCCCGTTTTTCTCTCGCTTTTCGCATTAGCTGCTTGTGACGAGGATAACGAAGAAATTGTTTCAATGAGTTACACTGATCCTGTGGCGACTGTAACAAAGATAGATCCCGTAGAAGGATATGTTGGGAATGAGTTTACCGTAAGTGGCAGTGATTTTGGTATCATAACAGAAGATGTGAAAGTATTTATCGGTTCCCAGGAGGCAGTAGTAGTCTCCTGCGCCGATGATGCTATCCTTGCGAAAGTGCCGGAATCGGCAACAAACGGAAAGATAACCGTTGAGGTTTTCGGGCAACGTGTGGAGACTGATCTAGTTTATCGTGTACTTGGTAAGCCGGGTGTCAGCGTAGTGAAACCTTCTTATGGTTTTCCGGGTGCCAGTATCGTTTTCGAAGGACAAGAATTTGTTTCTTCTAAAACACTGTATACTTTGACTTTCGGGACTTCCACAGACAAGGCAGAGATTGTGGGTACACCTACTGATACCGAATTTACGGCCAAAATTCCCGAGACAGCTGTCAGTGGAGTTATGACACTTATTATGGCAGAACAAACGATTGATTTGGCTTCTTATCCTTTCACTGTGTTGAAGCATGCAACGCTTGATACTCCTAAGGAAGACGAACCGGTTCCATCAGGTTTTGCTGGCAGTAAATTTGCAATAACAGGAACCAATCTTGTGCAAGAATTGCTGGATAAGTCTGTTGAAGGGTTGGAGCCTTTGAAAGTAACTTTCTCTAAAGCTGGAGGAGAACCTGTAGAAGCTGCAATAGATACAGATAATTTGACGGATAAGAGTGTTCCACTCACTGTACCTGTTTCGTTGGAAGCCGGAGATTATACAATTACTGTCATTACTCCGTTTGAAACTATCGGGACACAGTTGAAATATACGGTATTACCGATGCCGATAGTAACAGGCATTTCAACGAAAGCCGGATATATTAATGCGGAAGTAACGATCATTGGTCAGAACTTTGGTACGAAAGCTGAAAATATTCAGGTCTTTTTCGGAGAAACAGTTTGTGATAAAGTGACACTGAATGATAAAGGTAATATCGTAGTGAATGTTCCCAAAGGAGTTTCATCAGAAGCTCCGGTGAAGATTAAACTGATAATTCAGGGTAAGGAAATAGAGATGGGCGAATCGGGCACATTTGAGGTTTGGGAAACTCCGGAAATCACTTCTGTTGAAACACCGTATATTTATCCTTATGGTACATTAGTAAAAGCCGGACAGGAAATAACATTTACAGGAAAAGGTTTTGGAACGGATAAGAATTCTGTTACAGTTACTTTTGAGGGAATATCCGTACCCGTTACGGTTAAAGAGATTACTACGACTTCTATTACTGTAACGGTTCCGCAAGGTTTCAATGGTGGAAAAGTAACAATGGTGTTTGAAGGTATTGCGCAACCCATAGAGAGTGATATATTGCAATCTCTGCCGGTGGATGGAGATATTTCTCAATATGTACTCATGAACTATAAACAGCCTTTTGAATATGTAAAAGAAGGTGGGGATAAAGGATTCCATAAAAAAGGAGAGTGGGCAAAAGCTGCTTATTGGATAGTTCAGAACTCTAACTTGACTGCTGGTGAAGGAGGTGCTGCTGTTGATTTGGCATTTAAAACGAAATATGGTGATGGAAGTGATGCAGGTTTGGCTTTACAAACAGATTGGGGATTTGACAATCCTAAAAATGATGGTAAGGTATATCAGACTTCTCATCTTCAAAAAGGAAAATATAAGTTGACGGCACACGTTTATGAATATGACGGCAGAGGTTTTACCGGTTATGTTGCGGTTTGTAAAGGTAATGAGATGGCAAATACGAGTGATATACCAAGTAAGAGTCTGGCAAACGCTTCTATTTCGGGTACGGGTGATGTAGTAGTTGATATTCTTGTTGAAGAGCCTACCGATGTTGTCATTGGTTTTGTATGTACGATTACAGTAAAACAAGGACGGGCTAAGATAGATAATTTCAAATTAGAGTTAGTAGAGCAATAAACTATAATTGGGTGCACCATAATCAATGGTAGATGCGGTGTACCATTAAACCAAAAATATGATGAAAAAGATATATTATATAGCCGTGGTATTCGCTACCCTGTTTTTGGCAGGATGTGGGGACGGCATTGACCTTCCGGGTGTCAATGTGGAAACTGATTTGAATAAAATTCCTCTTCCTGATAATAACGTAAATTTGGAACAAGTTGAACTTAAACCGTCAACGGAACCCATGCTGCATGAAGGGTTGCATACAGAGGAAGACTTCCAGCGTATCCGGGATAAAAAAGCTGCCGGAGAAGAGCCTTGGGTTAGCGCTTATCAATTATTAGTAGAAAGCCAGTTTTCGCAGAAGACGGCAGATACTTATCCTACAGAATTGATTAAACGAGGTATTTCAGGAGATGAAAATTACATGAATGCAGCCAGAGGAGCCACTATTGTATATCAGCAAGCGCTTCGTTGGAAGATTGAGCAAGATGATGAATATGCGGCAAAAGCAGTGGAGAATCTGAATAAGTGGGTACAGACTTGTGTAGGTGTAACAGGTAATACGAATTTATCGCTTGCTGCAGGACTTTATGGTTATGAATTTGCTATTGCCGGTGAATTATTGAGGGATTATGGAGGATGGGATCGTGCGGACTTCGCAGCGTTCCAGAATTGGTTGCTTAAAGTGTTCTATCCTGCTAATGATGATTTCCTGAAACGTCATCACGATACGAATGCGTTACATTATTGGGCTAACTGGTGTCTTTGTAATATAGCGGCTAAAATGGCTATCGGCATTGTAACCGATCGTCGTGATATTTATAATGAAGGTATCGCCCATTTGCAGACAGGTGATACAAACGGACGTTTACGTCGTGCTATCTATCACGATTATGCACCGGACTATAACTTTGCTCAATGGCAGGAAAGTGGCCGTGACCAGGGACATACATTGATGTGTGTTGGATTGATGGGAATTATCTGTCAGTTGGCATGGAGCCAGGGAGACGATTTCTTTGCTTATGATGATAATCTCTTCCTACGGGCCTGCGAATATGCCGCTTGTTGTAATTACACTAATGAGACTGTACCATATACTACTTATATATGGCAAAAACAGAGTCAATGGGGATATCCGATTCCGGAAGAACAAACAACACTTGGTGGCGGTAAATGGATCAAACGTGCAATATGGGCGTTGCCTTACTATCATTACAAAGGGGTAAAAAACATCTCGGATGATAATCTCAAATACACTAAGATTGCTACCGAATATGTAGGAATAGAAGGCGGCGGCGGTTATTATGATGCTAACTCTGGTGGGTATGATGTACTTGGACTCGGTACATTGATGTATGCACAATAAATGAATAATTCAAAATGAATAGATTGATACGAATAGCGCTTACGTTTTTACTTGTAATGACTTCAGGAGTTATACAGGCAGAAATTGTCATCTATCCGGTGCCACAAGGCATCTACTATGCCCGCCACAATGACGATTATACAGTAAAAGTACGGCAAATGGGTGAAAAAGATTGGGTAGACCTTTATGAATATAATGTAAAGGTGGATATGGATACCAAGTCGGATGCAACCATGGTACAGTTTGATTTTTCCGGTAAAGTGGAAGTGCTGGTGCAAAAGAATAACGGGGAACTCCGTTCAGCAGTAGTGCGTCCACTATCTAAAGGCATTCATCCGGAGATAGACGGAAATTTTCTGCTGTTCACATTGGATAAACCACAAAAGCTCTCTGTAGAGTTCAACGGTGACCGTTTGAATAATCTGCATGTGTTTGCCAATCCGATCATTGAGAATGTGCCTGATAAGAATGATCCGAATGTGATGTATTTTGAGTCCGGTATACACGAACCCACAGATGTGGCAGGCAAATGCTTCCGTATTCCTTCCAACACGACTGTCTATCTGGAAGGTGGAGCGGTGCTGAAAGGTTGCCTGACTTGCGACAGTGTAGAGAATGTAAAGATTCTCGGACACGGTATGTTGCTTGAACCGCAGCAGGGAATATCGGTGGCATACTCCAAGAATGTACTGATTGATGGAATTACAGTTGTCAACTCCCGTCACTATACAGTTTCCGGTGGACAATCACAGGGAATTACTATCAAGAATCTGAAATCATTCAGTTATCAGGGTTGGAGTGACGGATTGGATTTTATGTCTTGCTCGGATGTAGTGATTGATGATGTTTTTCTTCGTAATTCAGACGATTGTATAGCCATCTATACGCATCGTTGGAATTATTATGGAGATTCTCGTAATATCCGTGTACTTAATTCTACACTATGGGCGGATATTGCTCACCCTATCAATATCGGTACGCATGGAAATACGAAAACAGGAGATGAGGTTTTAGAAGATATATTGTTCAAGAATATCGATATCTTGGAACATGATGAGGACGATCGTGATTATCAAGGATGTATGGCTATCAACGTAGGTGACCATAACCTTGCGCGAAATATTACCTTTGAGGATATTCGTGTGGAAAATATTCAGGAAGGTCAGTTATTCCATCTCCGTGTGATGTACAATCAGAAGTATAACACAGGTCCCGGCAGAGGTGTCAGAAACATAACGTTCCGTAATATTTCATGTACCGGAAAATATATCAATCCTTCTTTGATGGAAGGTTATGATAAGAATAGGAAGGTTGAGAATATTTTGTTTGAGAACATAATGTTAAACGGCAAACGGATCGCCTCTTTGGAAGAACTGAATATAGATAAAAAAGATTTTGTAGGGAAGATACAGATAAAGTAGCTAACAAATAAAAGATTGTGTTGATTTTACCCTCACACTCTCACCGGCTCTCAATCCCTTTATCCATCGTACTTTCGTGGGTGAGGGTAGTGTGAGGGTAAATTTTACCCTCACACTATCGACGCTTACCAAATGATATAAGTATGCATTGGCATTGAAAGGTTTAGCTATTGAGAGGACAGTCCGTTGTATTTATTGCATCGGAATTATATGATTATAACTAAAAGCCTAGAGACAGAATGGTCGTTTCTTGTCTTTGAGACAGAATTTTCCTGCTTTAGAAACTATAGTTTTCCGCCTTTGGAACTAGAGTTTCGAGCCTTTGGAACTAAAGTTTCAAGGCGGGAAACCATCAGTTTCAACGCTTGAAACAAAATGTTTCCCGCCTTGAAACAAATAACGAGGTTATTGCTCTGACGAAGCTCTGACTATATCAGTACTGTAATGATTATAATATTATCTGTCGTCTTTTCTCATCATCTACTACAGCCATCATTCCCTCTACTTGTGCAAGAGCCAGCATACGTCCGTGGAAGGAATATCCCGGATTATAACCTTTATCTTCATCTCCCAGCATCATTCGTCCGTGGTCTACACGCATCGGTAATCCCGGATTCTCATTTTCGAAGATACGGATCAGATCAATCAGATGTCCTCTTCCCGTAAGATGGGAGCTTTCAATGAAGTTTCCACCTTGCATGGCAGCTGTGCTGCGCAGATGTACGAAATGAGTTCTTTTTGCAAATTTCTTAGCCAACTCACGTGTATCGTTATGTTCGCCTGCACTCAAAGAGCCTGCACAGAAAGTCAATCCATTATGAGGATTATCTACGGCATTCAGGAACCATTCAATATCATTTTCATTGGTAACGATACGTGGTAAACCTAATACCTGGAATGGAGGGTCATCCGGATGTACGCACATATTAACTCCATATTCTTCGCATACAGGCATGATTGCAGATAAGAAATAACGCATATTTTCACGCAAAGCATCCCGGTCTATATCTTTGTACAAAGCAAGTAACCGCTTGAAGATGGAAATCGGATTTTTATCTCTTTCTTTGATATTGCCATTGACAAAACCTTGAGTCTTGACAATGATCGTATCAATCAAAGCGTCTTTTTCTGCTTCTGTGATAACCTTATCCAACTCGGCAACTTTCTGAAGTTCTTCTTCAGTGTAATCTTTTTCAGCTCCTTCACGTTCCAAGATTCGGATATCGAAATAAGCAAAGCGGATATGGTCGTAATACAGGGAACTGGTACCATCCGGGCAAGGGTGTTGCAAGTCTGTACGTATCCAGTCGATAACGGGCATGAAGTTGTAACATACTGTCTTTATACCACATTTACCCAAATTGGCAAGGCTTATTTTGTAGTTTTCAATTAACTGTTCACGTTCCGCTCCTGCGTATTTGATTGCTTCACATACAGGAAGACTTTCCACTACCGACCAACGTAAACCATAAGATTCGATATATGATTTCAAATCGTTAATAGCTTCCATTGTCCATATTTTACCGTTCGGTACATCATGCAGGGCAGTGACAATCCCTTCTACCCCTATTTGTCGGAGCATCGGCAAGGTTATCTTATCCTTTTTGCCAAACCATCTCCAAGTCTTTTCCATCATAGTCTTTCTCTTTATAACAGGCTATTATTTATTGCTTAAACTCCGCTGAATGCACTGAAACCACCATCAATAGGTAACATAGCTCCGGTTACGAAGCTAGCGGCTTCACTACACAGGAAATGCACTGCACCATTCAATTCTTTAATGTCACCGAAACGTTTCATTGGAGTTTTTGCCAATACTTTCTTGCTTCTATCTGTCAGTGAACCATCTGGGTTGATAAGCACACGACGATTTTGATCGCCGATGAAGAAACCCGGTGCAATAGCATTTACACGGATACCATCACCGTATTTAAGTGCCATTTCGCTTGCCAGCCATTGAGTGAAATTGGCTACGGCAGTTTTTGCAGCCGAATATCCCGGTACACGGGTGATAGCGCTGTATGCTGCCATTGAGGATACATTAATGATACATCCTTTGCCTTGTTTTGCCATTACTTTACCGAATATCATAGACGGATAGACTGTCCCATTCATATTCAGATTAGTCACTTTTTCCCAGCAAGAGATATCCATATCATAGAAGTGCTGATCTGGGTCAAGAGTAGCTCCCGGCATATTACCACCGGCAATGTTCAATAGAATATCGATCTGTCCCCATTTGGCTACGACTTCTTCGGCTACTTTCTCCAGGCTGGCGATGTCAAGTACATTACCGATGATACCGATTACATCGTCACCGTATTGCTTAAGTTCAGCCACGCGGTTGTCCAGTTGCTCCTGACGAATGTCAATTGCTACTACTTTTGCTCCCTGCTGTACAAAGTGTTGGGCAATATTTCCGCCCAGTACACCACCTGCTCCGGTAATAACAGCCACTTTACCGGCAATACTAAATAATTCGTTCATGGTTTCTATCAAATGTTTTTATGAATGGATGCAAAAATAGCGGGTTTTTATACATACTATGATGCGTATCTTTGCAAGATATTTACCTATCTTTGCAAAAGCAGTTTAGAAAGGAGATTTATGAAGAAGATAATGAATGAGAAGTTGACTATTACGACTTCCAATCCCGTCCGTGCCCGCTTTTATGAATATCCGCGTTTCACGTATCCGTGGCATTTTCATAGTGAGTATGAAATTATTTATGTGGAGAAGGGAGAGGGGGATTGTCTGGTGGGTGACAGCATTATCTCCTATTCAAAAGGTGATTTGATTCTTTTCGGTTCCGAACTGCCTCATAGTATGCAAAGTCCACCGGACGGCGGGGAAGAATCTGATAACGAAGAAAAATCCGAACTGAAAGTAAGAGGAGTCAATATTCAGTTTGAAAAAGACTTTATGCATTATTCTATTTCTCAATACTCCCAGTTTATTCCTATCAGGAATTTATTGGAGGATGCTTGCAGAGGAATAAAATTCACAATTACCCGTTCGGGGAAAATCATTAAGTTATTGAAACAGATACCTTCTGCCAAAGGAGCAGATCAAATCATCCTGTTGCTTTCACTTCTACAGATGATGGCTACCAGCAATCATAAGAAATATCTGACTACTTCTCATTATACTCCGTCCCCTTCGATTATGCGTAATGAAAGAATGGAAAAGGTGATTGCCTATTTGAATAAACATTATACCGAGTCTATCGGTCTGGATGAAATTGCTTCTTATACAGCGATGAACCCTGCCGCTTTCTGCCGATACTTTAAAGAAAACACAGGAAAAACATTCAAAGAGTATGTACTTGATATGCGTATCGGATATGCTTGTAAACTATTGAATAGTAGCATGATGAATATATCTCAAATCAGTGCTACTTGCGGATTTGAATCACCTGTACATTTTAACCGCATTTTTAAAAGGGTGACAGGAATGACACCGACTTTATATAGGGAACAGATGGAATAAGTTTTTCAGGCAATAAACATTTGAGTATAATTTCTTTCTCGTTCGTATATAATAGGAAAGATGAATAAACATGAACGTAAATAGAATGAAGAAAAGAATTTTGCTTTTGTTGTTGGTGATACCGGCATTGGTAAAAGCGCAAGATGTGATGACAGAAACCCGTCAGGAACTGACGTCTCCTGATGGAACTTATCGTTTTACCTTTTATCAGCGTGCGGTAGGAGAGGATAATGCACAAATGTATTATACCTTGACTTATAAAAATCGTCCGGTGATTGAAGAAAGTAAACTGGGTGTTCTGATTAAAAATCAGTTATTTGAATCGGCGTTGGGTATACCGAATGATACTTGTCATTTTTGGTGTGAGAATCTGAAGTTGACAGGGACTGAACATCAAAAGACGGACGAGAGATGGAAGCCTGTATATGGCGAACGTGCGGAAGTGCGTGATTGCTACAATGAGATGACTTTGAAATTCAAGAAGGGAGAAGGAAATGGCAATCAGGACGGTGGTTATGATAAACGTAAGAATTACTTTATGAATATCATAGTTCGCGCCTATAATGAAGGAGTTGCTTTCCGCTATCATTTTCCGGAAATGACAAACGGGCTTTTCTTGCATATCGTCGGTGAGCAGACTAGCTTCACAATGCCTGTAGGAACGATGGCATATTACGAGCGTTGGGCACAAGGACCTTATGAACTTCGTCCGTTGGAAGGATGGGGCAAAGAGGAGAGTGAGCGTCCTTTGACCTTGAAACTGCCTGATGGATTATCTGTAGCTTTGTTGGAAGCGGAAATGGTGGATTATGTTCGTGGTAAATTCCGTTTATCGGCAGAGAAACCTTCCACTTTGGAGACAAGCCTGTATAGTAGTGTCGATATTATTTCTCCTTACAGTACTCCGTGGCGTGTAATCATGGTTGGCGAACGTCCGGTCGATTTAATTAACAATAATGATATTGTCTTGAATCTGAATCCGGCATGCAAACTGGCGGATACTTCTTGGATTAAACCCGGGAAAGTATTCCGTTCGGGCGACTTGAAACAAGATAGAGTAAAAGCAGCCATTGACTTTGCGGCAGAACGTGGTATTCAGTATGTGCACATGGATGCAGGATGGTACGGACCGGAAATGAAAATGAGTTCGGACGCTACTACTGTTTCTCCTGATAAAGACCTTGATATACCCGTTTTGTGTAAATATGCCGAATCGAAAGGAATCGGACTTATGGTGTATGTCAATCAGCGCGCATTAGTGCAGCAGTTGGATATTCTGTTGCCTTTGTATAAAAAATGGGGATTGAAAGGTATCAAGTTCGGTTTTGTACAGATAGGTAATCAGCGTTGGAGTACCTGGCTGCATGAGGCTGTCCGTAAATGTGGAGAATACGGTCTGATGGTAGATATTCATGACGAATATCGTCCGACAGGTTTCAGCCGTACTTATCCCAACCTGATGACGCAGGAAGGTATTCGTGGAAATGAAGAAATGCCGGATGCCACACACAATACGACTCTTCCTTTTACCCGCTATCTGGCAGGTGCAGGAGACTATACGCTTTGCTATTTTAATAATCGGGTGAAGAATACGAAAGCACATCAGTTGGCGATGGCAGCTGTGTATTACAGTCCTTTGCAATTTATGTTTTGGTATGACAGACCGGAATTCTACCAGGGAGAAGAAGAACTGGAATTTTGGAAAGCAATTCCGAGTGTATGGGATGACAGCCGCGCGTTAGATGGAGAGATTGGTGAATATATCGTTCAGGCACGTCGTTCGGGGAATGACTGGTTTGTAGGAGCAATGACGAATACGGAAGCCCGCACAATTACATTGACTACGGATTTTCTGGAACCGGGTAAGAAGTATATGCTTCACCTGTACGAAGATGATGACAAACTGAATACACGAACGAAAGTACGCAGTACTCATAAGAAGATAAAAGCCGGAGATAAGCTTGTTTTGAAGCTAAAAGCAAGTGGCGGAGCCGCATTGCATTTCACTCCACTGGAAAAATAAATTAGCTGTTTATTGATAAATACACTATGATAAGTGTAATAATAAGAAATATCCCCTTTAATTCTGTCTTTCATTCGTCGAAAGTCATAACAAGGATTAAAGGGGATTTCATTTTCTTATTTACTATAATTAATCAACCACTTCACCATCTCCGGATCATAGTGGGAGAAAAAGAGCGTTTTAGCTGTATCAAGCGCAGCGATAGCCGCCATATCATCCGGTGTTAATGAAAAATCGAATACATTGAAATTCTCCATCATACGTTCTTTATGAGTCGATTTCGGAATCACGATAATATCGCGTTGAATCAGATAACGCAGTGCGACCTGTGCCACTGATTTGCCATATTCTTTACCGATTTCCTGGAGAGTCGGGTCGGTGAAGAAGTCGTTTCGTCCTTCAGCAAACGGTCCCCATGACATAATTTTAGTACCATATTCTTTCATTACTTCCTGCAACTTTATCTGTTGGTTGAAAACGTGTGTCTCTACCTGATTGACGGCAGGAGTGATTTCACAGAATTCTGCCAAGTCTATAAAGCGGTCTGGATAGAAGTTGCTGACACCGATCGCACGGAGTTTACCAGCCTTATATGCTTCTTCCATAGCCCGGTAAGTTCCATAATAATCACCGAATGGCTGATGAATGAGTAGTAAGTCTATATAATCACTCTTTAATTTACGAAGTGATTCATCAATAGAAGCTTTAGCCTTTTCGTAACCGGCATTTGAAATCCATACTTTTGTAGTGATGAACAGTTCCCCACGTGGTACGCCGCATTTGCTGATTGCATTTCCAACACCTTCTTCGTTATGATAAGCTTGTGCCGTATCAATAGAACGATAACCCACACTGATTGCATCTGATACGCAACGTTCACATTCTTCAGGTGTAACCTGATAAACACCATAACCTAAAATAGGCATTTCAATGCCATTGTTCAACTTTACTTTTTCCATAATCGAGTATATTTAATTAAAGTCATATTCCACTGATTGCATGATCCTTATTCTCTGTATGCAAAGTTAGTTTGTAGAAACTAATCTGTTCTTATATAGATTATAGGTTTTACTACCATTTTTACGGATAGCTCTATCTTTGGAATTTAGTCTTTAATATATAGTCTTTTGAGGAGTATTTTGTTCTCCATATTCATGCTATATGGAGTTAAATCAATTAAAAGAATCATTATGAATAATATTCTCTTGTTGCTTTGTTGGCATCTATTGATGCAAATATATCATTACTCATTCATTGAGTGGAAAGGTTATTCAAGAAATTAAAGAACTAATTCCTTGAACAACCTTTCTAAAGTATTATCTAAATCTGTAGAGAATCCCGGATGAGGACGGGATACTTGAATACAGGAGCTTTTTACCGCAGTCAGCCACCGGAAGCGGTCCGGAATGTCCATATTGGCAATAACTCCTCCTTCTTTATTTCCCTGACAAATCTTATCGAAGACTTTCAGTCCTTCTTTCAGGCAATTAATATCCAATTCGGAAGAAAACAGTTTCAGTTTGTTTTCATCTATTGTATAAAGAGATTTGAGATATTTGCACCGTTTGGAAAACAATACAATACCTACATTAATAAATTCCTCACGTTCTACTTTAGGAACGAAACGGATAACTGCGTATTCATATAAGTGCCTTTCTTGCATTTTGCGCTTCATTTACAAATATTTCGGAATGCTTGATCCTTTCTTCTAAAAATTGAATATAAACATCTCTCAAGTCTTGCGGAGTTTCCTGTCCTTCCGTCCAGTTCAGCCAGTCATCGGGGACGGCATTAACTATCTCCCGTATCTTGTCATCAGTAAGTAGTTGCTTGAATGCTGCGTCTACTTCTTCCAGCTGATCGGCAAACGGCAAAAGTACATGATCTTTTATTTGTACGAACGGACTAAGTGCATGTTTCTGCCAATTCGTCCACGAATGATGGAAATAAAGGGAAGCTCCATGATCGATTAACCACAATTCTTTATGCCACATCAGCATATTGGTATTCTTGATTGTACGGTCTACATTGGTCAATAATGCATCCAGCCATACAATTTGCGAAGCAGTTTTACCGTCCACCTTATGCACAACAGGGTCGAACGTCAATGAACCGGACAGGAAATGCAGACCCATGTTCAACCCACGGCTCCATTGCAGTAAATCCTGTATTTCTTCGTCCGCTTCCGTCCGCCCGAAAGCCTCATCCAGATTTAAAAATATAATCTCCGGAACTCTGAATCCCAGTGTACGGGCTATTTCTCCCCCTATCAATTCGGCAATAAGGGCTTTAGTCCCATGTCCTGCTCCTCTGAATTTTACGACATATTTGAATTCATCGTCCGCTTCAGCCAAAGCCGGCAATGACCCTCCTTCCCGCAAGGGAAGAATATATCTTGTTACATTTGCTGTACGTAAATCCATATCACTCCTTTCTTAAATTGAGAATAAAGATACAACGTTTTTATGGAATAGTCAGTGAAAGGCTTCCTATAATAATAGTTTTTTTGTATTTTTCGGTTGAGTATACTTTCTTCCTGCTACGTATTATATAAAACAATGATAAATGAATTAAACATGAAACTACTTCGATTTTGGGTGTTTGGAATAATGTCCGTTATTCTGTTACCCAGCAATATGGCAGCCGAATGGCAGTGGTCTGTACAGCTGCCAGGTATTATTTCCAACGAAACGAACGATCATCCGCAAGCATTCTTGTGGATACCTTCCGATTGTACTCAAGTGAAAGCTGTGATAATAGGCAATCATAATATGACAGAGGAGACTTTGTTTGAAAATTCTCTATTTCGTGAAAGATTATCAGAAACGGGTATAGCACTGATATGGATTACCCCTGGATGGGATCAAAGATGGGATATAACTACCGGATGTCAGGAAGCTTTTGAAAAGATGATGGAGGATTTTGCGAATGTCAGTGGCTATAGTGAATTGAAATATGCGCCTATTGTCCCTTTAGGACATTCGGCAATGGCTACTTACCCGTGGAACTTCGCAGCCTGGAATCCCGACCGCACACTAGCCATTATCTCTTTGCATGGAGATGCGCCGCGCACTAACCTTACCGGATATGGTCGTGATAATATGGAGTGGGGGAAACGTACGATTGACGGCATTCCGGGATTGATGATTGAAGGCGAATACGAATGGTGGGAAGACCGTGTAAATCCGGCTTTGGCATTCCGTATGATGTATCCTAAAAGTTGCGTCTCTTTCCTTTGCGACACAGGACGCGGGCATTTCGATATAGCCGACCGCACCGCTGGTTATATTGCGTTGTTCTTAAAGAAAGCACTGGAATATCGTATGCCTGCAACGTATGATTTGAATAAGCCTGTGGAATTGAAGAAACTGGATCCGCAGAATGGCTGGTTTGCCGAAAGGTGGCATCCGAATCAGAAGAAACGTGCAAAAGCTGCTCCTTATAAAGAGTATAAAGGAGACTCGCACGATGCATTCTGGTACTTCGATAAGGAAATGGCTGAAATGACAGAAGAACGCTATCGTCAGGAAAGAGGCAAGAAACCTCAATATTTGGGATTTGTTCAAGACGGACAATTGCTTACTTATAACCCAAAATCTCATGTGAAGGTTGACGCTCGTTTCTTGCCGGAAGAAGATGGGCTGACGTTTCATCTGAAAGCTGTGTATACAGATAGTTTACATACAGTAATCTCTAATGAACATTCATCGACTTCTCCCAGAATAACACGTATTTGTGGCCCGGTACAGAAAGTGAATGATACCACTTTTACGGTTCGTTTTTATCGTATGGGCATGTATAATAAGCGTCGCACAGGAGATATTTGTCTGTTAGCAAGCAATGATGGTGACGGTCGATATAAAAGTACTGTTCAAGAACTTAGTTTTCGGATTCCATACCGTAATACGGAAGGTAAACGCCAGCATATTCTTTTCCCAGGTATTGAGGATGTGAAAAAGGGGGTAGAGGTAATTACACTTCAGGCAACTTCCGATTGTGGACTGCCTGTATCTTATTATGTAAAAGAAGGACCGGCAGAGATAGAAGGGAATAAACTGATATTTACTAAAATTCCTCCGCGCAGCAAATTTCCGCTGAAAGTGACTGTGGTGGCTTGGCAATATGGTTTGGCTGGAAAAGTACAGACAGCCGAACCGGTAGAACGAAGTTTTTTCATTGTTGGGATGCCCGCCTCTAAATCAGAATTTGTATTTTTGTATTGAGTGTTAAGCAAAGCTTATTCGTATCCTATTAAATAAAGGATATAAAAAATGATTATGAATAAGAAATCTTTAGTTGCAATCGCATTATTGACAGTATCGGCTATATCGTCGGCTCAATCTGTGTACCCTGGTCAGCATCGGGGGAAAATGAAAAAAGAGACAGTAGCTCCTGTACGGGTACAGAGTTTTGATTTGAAAGATGTTCGGTTACTTCCGAGTCGTTTTCGTGATAATATGTTGCGGGATTCTGCATGGATGACTTCCATTGATGTGAATCGTTTGCTGCATAGCTTCCGTACAAATGCCGGAGTCTTTGCAGGTCGTGAAGGCGGTTATATGACGGTGAAGAAACTCGGTGGCTGGGAATCCTTGGATTGTGAACTTCGCGGACATACTACTGGACATCTGCTTTCAGCTTACGCACTGATGTATGCCGCTACCGGAAGTGAGATTTTCAAACTAAAAGGAGATAGTCTTGTTAACGGGTTGACCGAAGTGCAGAATGCACTCAAAGGCGGATATTTAAGCGCATATCCCGAAGAACTGATAAACCGCAATATTCAGGGAAAAAGTGTTTGGGCACCTTGGTATACTTTACATAAACTTTATTCCGGTCTGATAGACCAATACCTGTATGCGAATAATCAGCAGGCTTTGAAAGTAGTGACCAAAATGGGTGACTGGGCTTATAACAAACTAAAGCCTCTTAGCGAAGAAACTCGCAGGCTTATGATACGTAATGAGTTTGGAGGCATTAATGAATCATTTTATAATTTGTATGCTATCACAGGAGATGAACGTTATCGTTGGTTAGCGGAATATTTCTACCACAATGACGTAATCGACCCATTGAAAGAACTTCGTGATGACTTGGGAACGAAGCATACCAATACTTTCATCCCGAAAGTGATAGCTGAAGCCCGCAACTACGAATTAACCCGCAACGAGACAAGCAGGAAACTATCGGAATTCTTCTGGCACACCATGATTGACCATCATACTTTTGCTCCGGGATGTAGCAGTGACAAAGAACACTACTTTGATCCGAAGAAGTTATCCCAACATCTGACCGGCTATACCGGAGAAACTTGTTGTACCTATAATATGCTCAAACTTAGCCGCCATCTTTTCTGCTGGACGGGCGATTCATCTATTGCAGATTATTACGAAAGGGCATTGTATAATCACATCTTGGGACAACAAGACCCTGAAACAGGTATGGTAGCTTATTTCCTGCCTCTGCTTTCCGGGTCTCATAAACTGTATAGCACAAAAGAGAACTCTTTCTGGTGTTGCGTAGGTAGCGGATTTGAAAATCATGCAAAGTTTGGAGAAGCCATCTACTACCATAACAATCAGGGAATATATGTAAATCTATTTATCCCTTCACAGGTAACCTGGAAAGAAAAAGGACTGACAATCCGTCAGGAAACGGAATTCCCACAGGAAGAAACAACGCGTTTCACTCTCCGGACAGAAAATCCCGTTCGTACTACCATTTATCTGCGCTATCCTTCGTGGAGCAAGGATGTAAAAGTGTTGGTAAATGGTAAGAAAATATCTGTGAAACAGAAACCTGGTTCTTATATTGCCATTACCCGTGAATGGAAAGATGGCGACCAAATCTCGGCTACTTATCCGATGCAAATCAAACTGGAGGCTACCCCGGATAATCCGAACAAGGCAGCTCTATTATATGGTCCGTTGGTATTGGCGGGAGAACGGGGAACTGAAGGTATGCAAGCACCTGCTCCTTTCTCAAATCCTGCTCTTTATAATGATTATTATACTTATAATTTTCATGTCCCTGCACATTTGCGTACCTCTTTGAAACTGGATAAGAAACACCCTGAACGTGCTTTGCAACGTGTAGGAAGTGATTTGAAGTTTACGACAGAACAAGGAGATGTGATTCGTCCGCTATACGATTTGCATCGCCAGCGCTATGTCGTATATTGGGATTTACAATCAGAAAAATAGATAGTAAACAACGAAATGAAGAATCGTTTATTAATTGCCGCTTTTGTAAGTATCTGCTTTTTGTCCGGTTCTTGCAAAATATCATCCGGTCAGGGAAGTCGGTATGACTTCTCTTTTTTGGATTCTGTTATCCAAGGATGGGTAGGCAAGGGATATTACCTCGGAGCATCCATTTGTGTAGTGAAGAATGATACCGTCATTTTCCAGAAGAACTATCGGGACTATACACCCGATACAAAAGTATATGTCGCTTCTGCCGGGAAATGGGTAGCGGCTGCTGTCATAGGCGCGGTGGTAGACCGTACTGATTTGGGATGGGATGATCCGGTAGAAAAATGGTTACCGGAATTTAAAGACGATGCTAAAGGTAAAATTCCTCTCCGGCAATTATTATCCCATACATCAGGAGTACGTCCATATCTTCCCGAGCCCCGTGTAGATAACTATAATCATTTGGATTCGGCAGTCACAGAAATTCTTCCTTTGGATACAGTCTTTACTCCCGGCACTCGTTTTGAATATGGCGGACTTGCCATGCAAATTGCCGGAAGAATGGCAGAAGTAGCGATGGGAAAGGAGTTTGAAACTCTTTTTCAGGAACTGCTGGCACAACCTTTGGAAATGAAGAACTCTCATTTTACCCCAATCAATACGGATGGCGGACATGCACCCATGTTAGGGGGCGGACTGTGTACTACAATGAATGATTATCTTCACTTCCTGTCCATGATTTATCACGATGGAATGTATAATGGCAAGCAAATTATATCAGCAGAAACTGTGAAAGAAATGCAGGCCGACCAAGTGAAAGGCGCCATAATCCCTTCGAATAACTCGGATAATTATGTAGAGAAAGGACTGGGACAATTCCACAATGGAATCTACGGATTAGGAGAATGGCGTGAATTAATAGATAAAAAGACAGGTGAAGCTTATCAGATTAGCTCACCGGGATGGGCTGGTGCTTATCCGTGGATAAATAAACACGATAAAGTTTACGGATTCTTCATTTCTCATGTAACAGGTTCTTCCGCTAAAGAAGACGGTTTCTCTTCTTTCTTTGGCAGCCCTGTCATTTCACGGACCGTTTCAGAAATACTGAAAGGTAAGCCATTGGTTGTCAAACAAGGACGTATCAATGTAGGAAACGGCTCTCTATACTATGAGGAAGCCGGTCAGGGTGAACCGATCATCTTTGTACACGGTCATTCGCTTGACCATCGTATGTGGGATGAACAATTTTCTGCATTGGCGAAAAAATATCGTGTAATCCGCTATGATTTGAGAGGATATGGAGTTTCGTCTTCACAAACGGAAGACTATCAGTTCACGCACGCTGAAGATTTAGTTACTTTGATGGACTCTTTGCATATCAAGAAAGCACATATTGTCGGACTTTCTTTGGGTGGTTTTATTACCGCTGATATGTTAGCGTATTTTTCGGATCGAATGTTATCTGCTTTTTTAGCCAGTGGGAATATAAGAAAGTCAAAAGGTCCGAGTGACCCTATGACTCTGGAAGAAGCAAAGGTACGTGACAAGGAGATTGCCGCTTTGAAGGAGAAAGGAGTAAATGTAATGAAGAAAGAATGGTTTGAGGGATTAATGAAGTCAGGAGGAAGTCAGCGGGAACGAATGCGGAAACCTCTATGGCGAATGATCGACGAATGGGATGCGTGGCAACCTTTGCACAAAGAAGTACGGGTGGTAGCTGGTTTGGATGCTATTGGAATGTTGAAAAAGAATCATCCCGATGTACCTGCTTTAATTGTTGAAGGGCGTTCGGAAAATAATCGTTTTTCGGAGCATCCAGAGATTCTGAATTATCTTCCAAATGGAACATTGACGGTTATTGATGATTGCGGTCATATGATGAATATGGAAAGACCGGAAGAATTTAATGCTACTCTAAAAGAATTTTTGGAAAGTATCCAATAAGATTATTATAAAAGACAGAAGAATGAAAAGATTAAAATGGATTGCTGTCGTCTTCCTATGCGTTTGTCAGTTGACGGCAATGGGTAAAGATGTACTGATATTGGGCAATAAAGCCAGTGAGCAAAAGCATGATTTAAGAGATTCGCTGACGGAAAAGTATGTAGGAGGAATGGGAGAAACAGCCCGGCGGATGCTACCCGGAACGAATCCTGACTGGCAGGGGGGAATCCTTCGTTTTAAGATGAAAGTTGATCCGGAGAAACAGAACTACTTTACTGTCCGCTGTTGGGGATCGGAAAGTGACAATACAATGGTGATGCTGTTCATTGAAAGGAAGCAACTGGGTTATCGTCATTTGGGAGATTATGATTTGCTACATCGTGGAAATGGCAGAACACCCTGCCAGGGACGTTTCTATTATTATACGGTTCCTTTACCTTTAAGTTATACCCAAGGAAAAAAGGACGTGAATCTGGAAATGCGCTCGTATGGAAATACATGGGATTACGGAGATACTTTCGAGAAATACCAAAAGAAGATGGAAGGTCCTACTATCGGATTTTACAAGGCATATATGGACGTGCAGCCTTGCTTCCTGCCCGACAAAAATGAAAAACAGGGAAGATATGAAGTCTCGCAAGCTCCTGTCCGTCCGGTTCCGGGTATAGAGGTGTTAAATCAACTAAAGGAAACGGTTTCTACTCGTATCAACCAACTTCTGGCTAAAGATGCTCCTTTGGGACAACAGGAAGTATGGTTATTGGCTGATGCTTATTCTGTGAAATGGACTCCTGCTTATCAGAATCCGAAAGTAGTGGATGCTGTAATCCGGAATATCGACCATTTTTATACTAAGTATCTTGAGAAACCATCTATTATAAGTTCAGACCCCAGTGTGTATAATGGTGACTGGATGACTACTTGTTTGTTGGCCCGTAGTATCCGGGCTTTGTGGGGTGAGTTGCAGGATAGCCTGGAAGTTTCTGTCAATGGAACCACCCGTCGTGATATCTGGTCACAACTAATGACCGCTTCTTTAGATTATGGAACCACCCACCGGCGTCACTACACGAACCAGAGCATGATTATTGATATGGCAGTGTATGAATGTAACCGGGCATTAATGTTGATGAATCCCCGGAAAGCATTGCCGGAATATCAGACATTACGCTATCTGTATGAATCTTTGGCATTGGCTCCATGGCTGGGCAAAGAGACACCGGACGGACCGGAGAAACCATTAGGGGATCATTATTGGCAATTGACGGATAAGGCATTGACCAAAGAACTTGGCTTCGTCGGTTATTATGGTGAAGTGGTAGACTGGCTGATACATATCTATCGGGCAACAGCCATGCCGGGTGTTCCTTTTTCGGGGGATTTGAAGATTAAAGACCAACTTCTGCGTGTAGCCAATGCCCGTTATAATTTCCGCTATCCTGCCGTAGATGAGGAAGGATATAAGTGTTTCCGTGCGGAAGCCGTAGTAGGGTGGCGTGACGGCAATCATTATCCGGGAGATGTGATCTATGGAGATAGGGGAACGGCTTGGGATGCCACTCCGTTGATGACTGCTGCCGCTACCTTGGACGAGCAGGCGGTGGGTGTTGCCCGACAGATGTTGGAAGATAACCAGTTCTTCTATGCGGTGGCGGAGAAATTAAAAAGTTCAGGCAATATACGTGTATTACAAAGCTATCTGCACGTTCCCGATGAATATGAACTGATTATAAAACAGATGCCGTCGGAGAAAAAACTTCCAATGTCCGTGTCAGCCCCCGATTATGTATTCTCGGATGAAGAGGATGGGGTAGTAGCTATCAAGAACGGTTCGGAAATCCTTTATGCATCGTTGTATTGGCGGGCTCGTAATGCAGTGAATAATCTGGCGAAAGTGCATTATATCACTCCTGCATTCGAGCGGTTGGCTAATGTACATATTGAAACGAAATTTGAAGATAGCGGAATGAGATATACCCGTCCGGACTGGGTGAACTTGGGTTTTGCCGGTTGGCGTGAGTGGTATAAGGGTATTCATTCCGCTCATGCCGGAGAAGTTCTGCCAATAGCCAGGATACCGGAAGGAGTAAAGTTTAAACCGGGAGATGAAAACATTTATGCCGGAAAGGCGGATTATTATGAACTGAAATACGGTAGTTATGTGATCGCCATAAATGGCTCTACCGATAAAACCTTTGAACTGTCTGTTCCAAAGGCAAAAACTGTGCTCAACTTGACGGATGATAAAAAGAAGGTGGAGCAAGACGTCTTAAAAGTTGCTCCCCGGACAACCGTTGTGCTGGAAGTCCGGTAATAGTCGTTTCTGGAATACGAAAGCGGTATCTGCTGTTAGTTGAATCTTTTATAAGAGCTGTCACTGTTTTCAGTGGCGGCTCTTTCTATAAATTTTATCCTGCATTGAGTAACCCTCTTTCCTCTTTCGTATTTCTATATATAAGTATAAATGACGACAATGAAGAAATGGACAATGTTACTGTCTGCATTATGTCTATGTAGCTCGATGCAGGCACAGATTACCCGTGAAGAATTTGTAAATCCTCCTATGCAGGCACGTCCCAGTACGTACTGGATGTGGATGAATGGGAATATTTCCAAAGAAGGGCTGACTGCTGATTTGGAATATATGAAACGTTCTTCCTATGGAGCCGCTATGATGTTTAATACCGGCGTTGGTATTGTGCGTGGAAGTGTTGATTATGCTTCCCCACAATGGGAAGAGATGACCATTCATGCCATTAAGGAAGCGGAGCGCCTGGGATTGGAACTCTATTTGCAAAATTCACCGGGATATAGCGGTACGGGCGGTCCGTGGATCACATTGGAAAACTCCATGCAACAACTGGAATGGACAGAAGTACTGGCAACTCCGGATAAAAAAGGGAATGTGAGTATTCAACTTCCCCGTCCTTATGCAAAAAAAGATTATTATAAAGATGCCTTTGTACTGGCATATCCGGCTTTGGAGACAGAAACTAGTTTGTTTCATTCTTTAGTAACCAAAGTACTTCTGAATGGCGAAGAAGTCGAAAAAGAACTTTTCTTCGACAATGACCTGAAATCTCAACTCCACATGGATAAAGAGAAAGGGCAGTTGACTTTTGAATTGAGCCGGCCTTTCGAAGCGCAAGCCATCACCATTCGTCGTGGCGACCGGGAGAAACCGCTTGACCCGCATGACGGGCCACGTGATTATGCTCCCGTATTGACTCTCGAAGTCTCTCAAGACGGTATACATTATACTAGGATTTCAACTTTAAACAGCCCCGCTTTGCGCGAAATGGATACGCCGGGTATCGCACGTTTTGCTCCTGCAAAAGGTCGTTATTTCCGTTTAACAACCAACCGCAGCACCAATTTGAGTGAAGTGAACCTTCATGCTTCCGACCGGTTGGAGAATTGGCCGGCTAAAACTAATTATGTGAAAGATCCTGTATCATTGGGATTCTCTTCTCAACAAGTGAATCTTAATCAAATAATTGATCCGGATAAAGTGGTTGATATAACTTCCTGTATGGACGCTAACGGACTATTAAAATGGAAAGCTCCAAAGGGCAGCGGACGTTGGACCATTCTCCGTATCGGTTCCACTACTACCGGAGAAGTAGTAGCTGCCGCTCCCGATAGTGGTGTTGGTTTGGATTGTGATAAATTCAGTAAAAAAGCATTGGACCAGCATTTCGACCTTTTTCTTGACCCTTTATTGGATAAATTGAAACCATGGTGTGGCAAAACATTGACTACGTTGATGATGGACAGTTGGGAAGCTGGAAAGCAGAATTGGACTTCTTCTTTGCCCACTTTCTTTCGCGAACGTCGCGGATATGACGTAACTCCTTGGTTGCTTGCCATGACCGGACGTATTGTGAAAAGTGTAGAGGCAACCGAACGTTTTCTATATGATATGCGTCGCACACATACAGATATGTTTAACGAAAACTTTCTGGCCCACTTTAAGGAAAGAGCAGCCCGTCATGGATTGAAGTTTGCCGCAGAACCATACGGAGACGGAAATTTCGAAAGTCTTGAATATGCTGAATATCTGGATTATCCAATGAGTGAGTTTTGGATACATTATATATATGGTGGCGTTGCTACCTCAAAAATGGCAGCCAGTACAGCACATCTTTGGAATCGTCCGATTGTGGGAGCAGAGTGTTTCACCGGAACCCCTTTCAACAGCAAACTGACAGAGCATCCTTACGCCATGAAAGCCGAAGGAGACTATATGATGACCACAGGTGTCAATCGTTTTGTTTACCATGTATTTGCACATCAACCCTATGTCGGTGGTACACCGGGTACATTCATGACAATGGGGCCTTTCGGCACTCATCTCAACCGTAATTCTGTTTGGGCGGAACAAGCCGTAGGATGGAACACCTATAACTCGCGTTGTGCCTACATGCTGCAACAAGGATTATATGCGGCAGATATATTATATATAAAGGATGAAGGTATCTCGTCCGGAATAGCGGATTATGATTTTGAAGAACCTGCTACTCCATACGGTTATCGATGGGATATTGGCAGCAGGAATATTCTTTCCCGGTTGGAAGTAAAAGACGGCAGACTTTGCTTGCCGCATGGAATGAGTTACCGGATATTGGTCTTGACACCCATGAAGCAATGTTCACCTGAACTGCTACAACAAGTGAAACGTCTGACGCAGCAGGGAGCTACAGTTGTACTTTCCGGAGAACAGCCGGAAGGATATATGGGAATGGATGCCGCGAAAGACAACGAAGTGAAAGGCTTGGCAAATGAATTATGGAACTGTCAACCGACTGGAAAAACTCGTATTTATTGTACGAAGAATTTGAAAGAAGTATTGGATACAGAAAATATACGTCCTGATTTCTCTTTCACAGCTATTAATAAAGATGCGCAAATTCATTTCATACATCGTTCGGTGGCAGGTGATGAAGTTTATTTTATCAGTAATCATCGTCGTCGTCCCGAACAGTTGACTGCCACCTTCCGTATCAGTGGCATGAAACCTTCACTTTGGAATGCGGAGACGGGAGAAACGGATATACCTGTTTCATACAAAGAAGAAGACGGAGTAACTAAAGTGAATTTATCACTGGTCGAAAGCGGTTCCGCTTTCCTTGTGTTCCGCCGTTCGGAGAACATACAAAAGGAAACAACGGATTTTGAAGAAGTGATTCCCGTTTCTATTTTAGATTCACCTATATATGATACGTTCACTATTTCCATGTGGGCTAAACCGGAAACCTTTGCAGCCGCAGGACGGGGTTTTCTCATCTTCCCCGATAAAGGCGAGGAACGTTATGGCAAAGGACATGCTACAGTAGGACTTGCCATGGGACAAAATGCCGTCCGTGTCTATGAACATGCCTCCGCTAACCGTGTGGTGCTTGAATCAAAAGCTCCGGTAGAAGGATGGACTCATGTAGCATTAGTTTATAATAAAGGTGTGCCAACGCTTTATCTGAATGGACATCGGGTTGCAACTGGTCAGAAATCAGCGTATATTTGTTCTCCGGCTTATGATGTACCGATGGCGGAAGAACAATATATAGGTAGTTTTGAGGGAGATCAGACAAAGACCATTTATGTACCAGAAGCTTGGTCAGAAGAAAAGATAAAGGCGGAAGTGGCCTCCGGCTTGCCGGTTCCTTTACTTTCTGAAGAGAACCGTGTTTTGCAGACTTTGAATGAAAATTGGACTGTTCAATTCCCTGCTTGGAGCAAAGCCCCTGCCGAAATAACTTTGCCGGTACTGGAATCCCTTCATAAACATTCGGATTTTAATGTGAAACATTTCTCCGGTACCTCTACTTATTCTAAGTCGTTTGTCCTTACAAAGAAAGAGATTAGGAACCTGGCGAAAAAGGAAACTTCCCGACAGATCCTGTTGGACTTGGGACGTGTTGAGAATCTGGCACAAGTAAGTATCAACGGCAGTGCTCCGGTGTTAGTCTGGAAAGCTCCCTATCAGATCAATATCACTTCTTTGATAAAAGTGGGTGTGAACGAATTGAAAGTGGACGTTACTAATCTGTATCCCAATCGTTTGATAGGTGATGAATATCTACCGGAAAAGTATCAGTATGATGAATACGGACGTATCTGTCAGTTTCCTGTGTGGTATACAAATCAGGAGAAAGATAACGACCGTCGGCGAGTTCTTTTTGCTCCTTGGAAGCATTATGCAAAGGAAGATCCATTATTGGAATCCGGTTTGTTGGGACCGGTACAGGTTCTTTATAAAGATAATAAAAAGTAGTTTCCAAATAATAAGTCAGCGCGAGCGTATCATCCGGAAGGAAGATGCGCTTTTGCTAATGTAAATAACGTATTTCTTTCATTCTTTAAAAGAGAATATGTATATTTGCATCGTACATGTTAATAAAATCAGTTAGTTCGTGAAGGGCACTTTAAGATATCGTATTTTGTTTTTGATATTCCTGTGTTGGCACATTCTCTTGTCGGCACAACCCTATACATTTCGTAATGTAGTCATGTCTGATGGCCTTTCGGGGTTATTAGTGAATACGATTTATAAAGATGCCGAAGGCTTTGTATGGCTGGGTACGGACAACTGTCTTGATCGCTTTGATGGAGTAAAAGTGAAGCATTTCGAGTTCCGGGGTGTAGAAGAAGTACGCAAAAAACGAGTGACCGCTATCGTGGAGACACCCGATAAGCAGCTGTGGGTAGGTAACGGAATAGGTTTATGGCGGTTGAATCGTACGAAAAATGAATTGGAACGGATTGTTCCGGAGAAAATAGATTGTTCTGTTAATGCGCTGCTCTGCAATGACCAGATACTCTATATGGGAACAGATCGCGGGCTTTTTATTCAAAAAGACGGAAAATTAACGCAAGTACTTGTCGATAAAAATATGCTGGCGGCCTGCAATCGGATTTTGGATATGTGTCTGGATGAGGAGAAAAACCAACTTTGGTTGGCTACGGTGCAAGGACTATTTGCTTACTCACTTGCTGACGGGCATATTTCATCCTGGCATTTTCGTGAGAATGTATCCGAAGCCGATTATTTCCGGTGTATTACTCGTATCGGTGATACGCTCTACTTGGGAACAATGAGTCAGGGAGTGATCTGTTTTGATATCAAGCGGAGCATTTTCTCGCATACGACGGATTTAGGGTGTAACGTGATTTCCGATATATCCAGTGATGGCAAAGGACTGGTTTATGTGGCTACGGATGGCAATGGTGTACATTTCCTTTCTCATAAAGATCAGCGTATCGTGCGAAGCTTTTGTCATGATGTACGTGATAAAGACGGGATTCGTAGCAATTCCATTTATTCTTTGTTGGTGGATGATAAAGGGGCGGTTTGGATCGGACATTTTCAGGCAGGACTGGATTATTCGCTCTATCAGAACGGATTGTTTCATATTTATACCTATCCTCCGTCATTTAATTCTGCCAATATTTCCGTCCGTTCATTTCTGAACCGGGGAACAGAAAAGTTGATAGGTTCCCGTGATGGTTTGTTTTATATCAATGAAGTGACCGGTGTCGTAAAAAGCTTTATGAAACCGGAGTTGCCTTCCGACCTAATCCTTTCGATGTGTTTTTATCAGGGAGAATTTTATATCGGTACGTATGGTGGAGGGATGATGGTGTTGAATCCGAAGACTTTATCGTTAGGATACATTACTCAAGGGGATGCTAAATTATTACTTAACGGACATGTGTTCTGTCTCGTTCCCGATTCAAAAGGAAATTTGTGGATAGGAACTGCGCAAGGTGTTTTATGTTATAATAAACAATCCGGGGAAGTAAAGACCTACACCAGTGCTAACTCCCAGCTTCCGGAAGGGAATGTATATGAGATACGTTTTGATTCTACCGGAAAAGGATGGATTGCTACGGAGAACGGAATGTGTATTTACGATCCTGCCTCGCAAAGTTTGCGTTCTAATGTATTTCCGAATGGTTTTGTGAATAAAGATAAGGTACGTTATATTTATGAAGATTCCAAAAACAATCTTCATTTCCTACGTGAAAAAGGTAATCTGTTTACTTCAACTTTGGCGATGGATCGTTTCCAACAATTGTCGGTAATACCTGCGGTGCCTGAAAATTCGTTGATGTCTATCGTCGAAGATGACTTGGGCTGGCTTTGGTTGGGATGTAATGACGGACTGGTTCGTTTCAAAGATGGAGGGAAGGAATATGATGCTTTCACATTTAACGACGGTTTGCCAGGACCGACTTTCACCAACGGTGCTGCCTTTAAGGATGAAAAGGGAATACTCTGGTTCGGAAATACCCGCGGACTGATTTACGCTGATCCGAAAAAAGTGGATGAATTGCGTCATCAAACGGTGCATCCGATTGTGTTTACCGATGTGATGGCAAATGGAACGTCCGTTCATGACTATTCTTTGAAGCACGATCAGAATAACCTGACTTTTTGTTTTACCGACTTTTCGTATGGGCTTCCTTCTGCTATGATGTACGAATACCGCCTGGACGGGGCGGATACAGAATGGAAATTGCTTGCGGCACAAAGTGAGGTATCCTATTATGGACTATCTTCGGGCGAATATACATTTCGTGTCCGTTTGCCGGGAAATGACCAATCGGAATCGATTCTTGTTTTGGAAATTCGTTCTCTGATTCCCTGGTGGGGATGGGGACTGATGGTTATATCGCTTATTTTAGTGGTGTTACTCATCAGATATTATCTTTGGAAACGTATCCGTGGTTTAGGTATTCCAACTTTTCAATCAGGCAAACAGCAGCAAATTGCGGAAGAAAAGGAATTGACGATTGAAAGCAAACAGGAACAATCTACCGAGGAGAAGTATAAGACAAATCGATTGAGTGATGCCGAGTGCAAGGAACTTTATGAGAAGTTGGTTGCCTATGTGGAAAAGGAACGTCCTTATATTAACCCGGATTTGAAAATGGGAGACTTGGCTGTGTCATTAGGAACATCTTCCCATTCTTTATCTTATTTGTTGAATCAATATCTAAATCAGTCTTATTACGACTTTGTCAATGAATATAGAATATCCGAATTTAAACGGCTGGTAGCCGACAGCAAGTATTCACGGTATACATTGGTGGCTTTGGCAGAACTTTGCGGTTTTAGTTCTCGTGCCTCTTTCTTCCGTTCATTTAAAAAGAGCACGGGAGTCACTCCGAATGAGTATATTCGTAGTATCGGTGGAACTGCCAAAGAAGAGTAACTTTTCGGTTTATTATCACTGAATTCTATTTTACACCCATATCCCTTTCACCCTTCACTTCGCCCTATTCATCGGGGTTAGAGGGTGAACCCCCTCCCTTCACCAGGTGAATCCCTCTTTTACCTCTCTTCATCTCGTTATCTATTAATAGATAAGTTATTCTCCTCCCTATGCAAACTTCTTTTGCTCCTATTGCAAAGTTCTTTTTCATGGGAAGTAATCTATAAACGCAAGTTCTGTTTTTATAAATGAAGCTTGCAATTATAAAAACAAAGCTTGCAATTATATAAATGAAACTTTCGTTTATAGTTTGTCCTTAACCAAATGTAACTTTGCTATAAGTAGAAAGCAAGTTTATCATTAATGAAACGGAACTTATCTCTTAATACTTGTGGTTCATTAACGGCCTTGATGAGACAATAAAACAATCAAATGATGAAATGGTAAGATTGGAGAGGTGAGGGGATGAAAGTAAACGGGCGTAAGTGGAGCAAAGATGCGTTGAATTTAGTGGTTTGAGTCTCATTTTATAAAATGAGACTCAAATTTAAATGTGTGTAACTACCTGATTATTAGTTGTTATTTTCGGAACTAGTCTGTTTGGATGCGTTGAAATCTATCTCCCGCTTTTTTCTATGGTTACTTTCCGAATCGCCTTTATATTTGTATCGTGATTAAACCGAAAAAGATCGTATTATGGAGACAACAACTAACACTTCCGACAGCATCATCACTCGTTCTTACGAGGAATATTATCAGGTAATTCTTACCTATATAACCTATCGTATCACTCATCGCTACGAAGCGGAAGATTTAACCCAAGATGTATTTATGCGCTTGTTGGATTATAAGCCAATGCTCCGTCCGGATACGGTGAAGTATTTCCTCTTCACTATCGCACGTAATATAGTAACCGATTATATCCGCCGCTATTATAAGAAGCAGGAAGTGGATAGTTATATGTATGATTGTGCTGTTACCTCTACCAATGAAACAGAAGAAAATATCATAGCCAATGATTTGATGGCAATGGAACAACGCAAGTTGGCAATGATGCCCGAACAGAGACGCTTGGTATATACAATGAATCGTTTTGAAGCAAAATCATCTACGGAAATTGCCGAAGAAATGAATCTTAGCCGCCGTACGGTGGAGAATCATCTTTTCTTAGGACGCCGTGAGATGCGCGAGTTTTTCAAGAATTGTATTTAATCTTATTCATTTAATATAAAAAATAACCCTTTATGCTTATGGAAAAAGGAATGAAAGACAAAAAAGACATATTTATGTCTCATTTAATTTTAGAGAATGATAAAATGAACTTATTTTTAGAACCTCAAATTTAATTTTATGAAACCTCAAAGAGGATTAATGTGTAATTCGATGCCAGGCAAGACAGTAGTTCTTGCGCTAGGTTTGGTACTGGGTTTATGTCCTGTTTCGCAGGCATGGGCCGACTCAAGTGTGAATGAGAGCCAAGTAGTGGCACAAGCTCAGAAGAAAGTAAAAGGACAAGTGGTCGATGCTACGGGAGAGCCGTTGATTGGTGTAAATGTAAGTCTGGTCGGTCAGGCCGGAGGTACAATTACCGATATTGATGGAAATTATTCGATTAATGTTCCTGCCGGTGCACAGTTGAAATTCAGCTATATCGGATATAAAGACCAAGTGATAACTGTAGCTGCGCAACAAGTGATAAATGTGAAAATGCAGGAAGACAGTGAAGTATTGGATGAAGTGGTTGTAGTTGGTTATGGTACACAGAAGAAAGAGACGTTGACTGGTGCTGTAACGGTAGTATCGGATAAAATGTTGAAAGGTAAGGGATCATTATCGTCTCCTTTACAGGCTATACAAGGACAAGTGCCGGGTGTTATTATTACCCGTAATTCAGCAGCTCCGGGTGATGAGAGTTGGGGATTGAAGGTTCGTGGTTCCGTTTCAATGAATTCGACAGATGCATTGATTGTTATTGATGGAGTGGCTTATGATGATGTAAACTCCATGCGTAACCTCAATCCTTCGGATATTGCTTCAATAAACTTTCTAAAAGATGGGTCCGCAGCTATTTATGGCTCGCGTGCTGCCGGTGGTGTCGTGTTGATTACTACCAAACAGGCACAATCGGGTAAAGCAAAGATTGAATATAATGGTTCATATACTCATAAGATGGTTGGTTTGCAACCGGAGTTAATGAGTCTAAAAGAGTGGGCTAATGCTGTTATTACTGCGCGTACTAATGATAACTATGATGTAAATGACACTTGGATAAAGTATGCCCGCATGGCATTGGCTAATGAAGGTAGATATATTGATTTTGATAATAGTGTCAATCCTTTTGGAGCATTTGAAAGAACTGCGGATGTGTGTTTTTTCGATACTAATTGGAGTGATGTCCTTTTTGGAGACGCAGCTTCTACGCAACATGATTTAGCCATATCGGGTGGTACGGATAAGAATCTTTACCGTTTGTCTGTGGGGTATCTGTATGATGGCAGTAACCTGATGTGGGGTAATAATAACAATCAACGTTTTAATATACGTTTGAATAATAAGATTCAGGTGACTGATTGGTTTCGTTTGGAGAGTATAATCGCTTATAACCGTCAGGATCAGGTTGCCCCTACTCAAATAAAGAATACTTTGACTGATGGTTACCCACAACCGGGTTTACCTGCTGCTACACAAGATGGACGTCCTTATTCATGGGGAACATGGTTATCACCTGTATGGTATGCAGAGCTTGGTGGTGATAATAAGTTGAAAGTATCAAATATCAATATTAGTGAAACGTTAACTTTTAATCTAACCAAAGATCTTGATCTGGTTTCTAACTTGGGTTATAACACAAGTTCTGCAACGAGAGATGTCAAGCAGTTGGCTATTACCTCTTATAATTATGCCGGAACTAAGGCTTTTGCAGGTAATGCGCCGGATGGTGGTGAATTTCCAGCCGTGGGAAACCAAGAGAACTCTTATTATCTGAAGAGTAATTCACGTAAAGACTTTTATTCATTTTCAGCTTATTTGAATTACCACAAAACTTTAGCAAACAAGCACAATATAGCAGCTACATTGGGTACTCAATATGAGTTGACAGAGTATGATTATACTTTAGCCAAAGTGAAAAATATTCAGCCGGAATTGGATGTGATAAATGGTTCGGGTGAAATGTCTTTGAAAAATGATAATAGCAAGCCTGAAAGTTGGCAAGAAGCTATATTGGCGTATTTCTCTCGTTTGAATTATAATTATGAATCTAAATATCTTGCCGAGGTAAACATGCGATATGATGGTTCTTCCAAATTTAAAACGAATCGTTGGTCGTTCTTTTACGGAATTTCCGGTGGCTGGCGTATAAGTGAGGAGAGATTCATGAAAAATATAAAGTGGCTGAATGAATTGAAATTACGTGCTAGTTATGGACAGGTAGGTAATCAATCGGGTATTGACCGTTATGAAGGTGTCCAGTTTTATACTTATAATTCGTCTTTGGGAGCTTTATTAGGTTCGGGAAAAGCAACTTACATTGATACTAATGGTAAAATCGCCTCTCATGATCGTGCTTGGGAACGGATTCACAATTATAACTTAGGGCTTGATTTTGGATTCTTGAATAATCGGTTAACAGGTACAGCAGAGGTTTTTATGAAGAAAAATAATAATATGCTAGTTGCGGTAACGTATCCTGGTATTTTAGGTGATGCTGCGGGTACAACTAATGCCGGAAAATTTGAAGCAAAGGGATATGAATTGCAACTGAACTGGGCGGATAAAATTGGACAGGTGAATTATCGTGTGGGTGGAACATTGACTTATACTACTAATAAAATTGTGGATATGGGTGGTGTTTCAGTGCTTGCACAGGGATTGAAGGATAAGCAGCAGGGGTATCCGTTGAATAGTGTATTTGGTCTACGTTATGTTGGCAAAATTCAAAATGAGGAACAGCGCTTGAAGTATCTTTATCGCTATTTATCTGGTAATAATATTGGTTTGACTAATGATATTCGCTTAGGAGATAATATGTATGAAGATGTAAATGGTGACGGTAAACTTGATGAGAAGGATTTGGCCTATTTGGGAACTGATGATCCCAAAATTTCATACTCATTTAATATGAGCGCAGACTGGAAAGGCTTCGATCTTTCATTGGTATTCCAAGGGGTAGGCAGACGTACTGTTTTCCGTACCGGTTCAAATAACTGGCGGATTCCTATGAGAAATCCATATCAAAATACCACAAATCAATCTGTCGGTAATACATGGAGTGTGGATAATCCCAATGCTTACTATCCGACATATACCAATAAGAGTGCTATAAACAACTATAATTATCAATGTTCTTCATGGTCGGTTGAAAATGGTGCTTACTTACGTTTGAAGAATGTAACTTTAGGATATACATTACCAGCAACATTGCTTAATAAATTGAAAGTTCTTAGCTCTGCCCGTGTTTATGTATCAGGAGCCGATCTTTGGGAAATTTCAAAAATTAATGATGGTTGGGATCCTGAAGCTAGTAGTAAAGTAGAGGGGGCAGGTCGTTATCCCTTTGTACGTACAGTGACCTTTGGTATGAATTTAACTTTTTAAATAGAAAAAATATGAAAACATATAAGAAACTCATTCTAATGTTATCTCTTGGCTTATCGTTGGGCTCATGTCTTGACTTCGACCCGAAAGATCAATTGGCTGATGGAAATGTGTGGAGTGATGCTAGTAATTTTAAGTATTTCGCCGGTAACTTTTATAGTTGGACACGGGATTTTAGTTCTGCACTTTATGATGCTCCCCATTGCGATTTGCGTTCAGATCTGGTAGTAAGTAATAATGTTAATGAATATAGCCACGGAAATAATACATTGACTGCTACTGATGCGAATTATACAGATAATTATAAAAGAATTCGTCGTGTGAACTTATTATTGAAAAATGCGGCATCATATGCGGGTTCTACTCCAATCAATACGTATGTAGGTGAGGCTTATTTCTTCCGTGCATATTGTTATTTTGATTTAGTTCAGCTTTTCGGTGATGTTATTTGGTTGGACCACCCAGTGGATATTGATGCTCCCGAGATGAATGCGTCACGTGATGATCGTGGGGTTATTATTGACCATATCATAGAGGATTTGAAATTGGCAACAGAAAATCTTCCGGAAAAGGCAGAAGAGGAAGGGCGACTTTGCAAAATGGCTGCACAAGCATTTCTTTCTCGTGTAGCTCTTTATGAAGGTACATGGCAGAAATCCCGCAACAATAATGTAAATACGGAACGTTCAAAAAATCTGCTTGACATAGCTGTCAAAGCTGCAAAGAATGTGATTGATAGTGATGATTATGAGCTTTTTGCTCCTGTGTCATTAGGGACTGATGCATATCGTTATCTCTTTATTCTGGAAGATGTGCAATGTTGTCCGGATAGGAGTATTACAAAAGCTTCTAATAAAGAATACATCTTCTCTCGTCGACATGAGGAAGTATTGGCTCCTGTTGGTAGGAATGTGACTCATACCTATGGGAATAATGAGGCTCTTTGTCTGACTCGCAAGTTGGCCGATCTTTATTTATGTAGCGATGGTTTGCCTATTGATTTTTCAGGAAAGTTTCAAGGGTATAAGAAATGGGATGATGAATTTATCAATCGTGATAATCGTATGAATGCGACTATTCTGAAGCCTAATGATAATACTTTCTATAAAGCTGTGCGTACTTGGACTGATGCTGATAAACCGACAGAAGTCAATGCAAAAAAGGTAACTGGCTATCAGAGTCGTAAATGGGCAGCTGAACGCGTAGTGGAAACGACAAAAGAAGGTTATGATTATCCTATTATTCGGTATGCAGAAATATTGCTGAATTATGCTGAAGCTGTGTATGAGCGTGATGATAAGATTAGCGATACAGATTTGGATTATTCTCTTAATCTGGTTCGTTTACGTGCAAATCCTACAATGCCTAAGTTAAGTAATGCTTTGGTACAAGCTCATAGCGGAATGAATATGCAAACAGAAATCCGGCGTGAACGTTCAGTCGAGTTGATACACGAAGGTTTCCGTATTGATGATTTGAAACGTTGGAAAACAGCAGAGGTTGAAATGCCGAAAAATATAACAGGCATCAGACGCGCAGAGGGTGATGAGTGGGTAACTATGTGGGATACTTCGGCGTCTCTCGATCAGAATAATTGCCTTATTTATGAAAGTGGCCGTACGTGGGAAAGTAAAAACTACCTTTATCCACTACCTGCTGATCAAAGACAACTTAATCCTAATATTGGGCAGAATCCGGGATGGTAATCTAGGTATGAACTTAAAAACTAAGAACTCATGAAAGTAAATTCTAAATATTATATTTGTGGAGTTGCAATAATGTTGTCAGTAGGCTTGGGAGGTTGTACTGATGATAAAGATTATGGAACTTCAGGTGGCGAAGTGTTCCTACTGAATTCAATAGAGATAGCCAAAACTGATTATGAAATTAAGGATGGTAGTATTTGTATGGAGTTTGGACAGGTGTTAGAGTTGAAGTGCAAATTAACTCCTGAAAATGCAGATGATTCGAATGTTGTGTGGTCATCTTCGAACGAAAAAGTTGCTACTGTCAGTCAAACAGGTGTTATTACGGCAGGACAGACAGAAGGAAGTGCTGTCATTTATGTAAAACCGGCAATCGGTTTTGGAGCTACTGCAACGACTCCTTCACGAAAGATTACCGTCATTGAAAAGGCAATCCTTATTGAAAGTCTGGCTTTGAAAACAGATAACGCTGAAGATCCTGCCGGAAGTACTACAGTACTGGCTGGTGAAAATCGCCAGTTGGTTGTGACAGCTTTGCCTGCAAATCATACTTATGAAAGATATACTTGGACTAGTAGTAACCCGGAAATTGCAACAGTAGATGAAAGCGGATTTGTGGAAACCATAAAGGAAGGGCAAGTGACTATCAATTTGAACTCTCGTGATGGAGGAAATGCGAGTGCCAGCTATTCATTTACTGTATTGCCAAGTGTGGCTCCCACAGCAATAGAGTTTATTAATACTGAAAAATTACAAAATTTGGCTTACGGAGAGACGGTTGACTTGCATGATTTGGTGAAGTTGACACCGGCTGATGCAACGTTTGCTTTAGTTAAATGGAGTTCGGATAATGCAAATTTGGTCAGTGTAAATAGCCGCGGTATTTTGAAAGTTGGTTTTAGTATAACTCCTTCAGAAATCAAGATGATTGGACATACAGTAAACTTGATAGCTTCAGATCAAGATGGACAAGTTTTAAATACTACAGAACTGACAACTGCGGGCGGGCATTTTATTCATAATTTTAGAGATGGTTTATCTCCATTTATGTTTGATGCAAAACCCAATATGTCATATGTAGAGAATGATACCTATATGCATGTAGAACTTGGAGTACAGTCTGCTACTGATTTCCGTCAGGATCTTAAAGTTGCTAATACGGGCAATACAGGTGGCTTTATGCTTAGTACTACCAAATATAAATATTTTGCGATGAAGTTCCGCCGTTCGTACTACTATGATGAAGCAACAGGTGCATATAGCCGTTATGCTCCAGGAAAGAGTGGTAATAAGTTAGCTTTTAATCTTACTCCGATGACTGGTTCTAATGTAGGACATTGGGAAAGCTTTAAACAGCTTGATATAAATAGTTGTTCACTGATTAATGAAGTATGGGATGGGCAGGCTAAAGTTTATGTATGGACGCTTGATGCTCATAATAACTTGGTAAATGCTACAGATCCTGCTACAGGCTTAATAGACATGAAGAATGCTGATATTGTAGTGGCAGATGTGAAAGCTGAACAAGAGACGAGTTATGATATTTACTGGATAGGAACGTTTAGCAGCCTTGAAGAAATTAAAGCATATTATGAAGCTAATGAATAATAATAGAAACATGAGAAATACTATTAAAATAATGATAGGAGCAGGGCTTATAGCCCTGACTTCTACAACTCTACTTTGCTGTAGTGAAATAGAAGATGGCGTTAATACTATTGATAGTTGGCCGGAAGTGAAAAGTTATGTTCCGGAAAATGGTCTTCCTCATCCTTGTTTGTTGCATTCAAATGAAGACTTTGAGTATATAAAGGCACAATTGGATAAAGGAAAACAACCTTGGACAAATGCTTTTGAACATTTGACTCGTGTGGGTAATCCATATTCTCAAAAAGGATATAATCCTTCTCCAGTGAAGAAGCTTGCTCGTCTTGATGCAACTAATTGGGCTGCAAAGGATCGTTGGATAAAAGAGGGTATTGAAGCTGATTGGTATGAAGGCGTTCATAGTAATTATATGAACTTCTCACGTGACTGTGCCGCTGCCTATGCACAAGCTGTATTATGGAAAATTACAGGAGAGGAAGAGTACGCTAAGACTTCGGTAAATATACTTAATAAATGGGCTGGTACTTGTGTAGGATATATCACGAATAAAAGTGGTGAATTTATTGATCCGAATGAACAACTGATTGCATTGGTTGTATATCAGTTTGCCAATGCTGCCGAATTGATGAGAGATTATGGAGGATGGTCAAGTGATGATTTTATTAAATTCAAGAATTGGATGATAGATGTGTTTTATACTCGTAATTCAGCATTCTTATCAAGTCATAATAGTGCAAAATGCCCTTTGCATGAGTGGTTTAACTGGGATTTAGCTAATATGACTTCTATGCTTTCCATTGCAATTCTGGCAGATGACAATTTTAAAATAAATGAGGCAATTCAATATTTTAAAATGGGATCTGGAAGTGGTATGATTTATAATGGAATTCCTTTCACTCATCAGGACCCGGATAGTCAGGAAATATTGGGACAATGTCAAGAATCAGGACGTGATCAGGGACATTCTACTTTGTGTGTAGCTATGCTTTCTATCTTTTGTAAAATGGCGGCTAGCGTCGGAGAAGATCTTTTTGCTTACGATAATTACAGACCTCTTTCTATGTTTGAATATTATGCAAAATATAATGTAGGTACTCGTGAGGAGAAAAGTGAGGATGGCAAGTCATGGCTTATGAAAAACTTCAAATATGATGTTAGTAGTGTTCCTTTTACTACCTTAGAGAAATGTACTAGCAGTGAAGCTAGTAAACAGTGGACAAGTTTATCTTTTGAGGAGCATCAGAATGGCAAAGATACACGTGGATCAATCAATGCTGCTTGGGAACTGGTCTGCCGTATGGCGGAAGATCATGGTCAGTCTGCGATTTATAGTACAATGTTCCGTGATGTAATGCGTCAGAATGCTTCTCGTGGATATTGTGACGGTGGTGCCGGCGATTATGGTCCGGATTCAGGTGGTTTTGATGTTTTTGGGTGGGGATCTCTTCTTTATGCTAAAGACAAAGAGGATGTACAGGAATAGTATTGTATTTTTTTATAATATGGAACATTACTATAAATTGTAATTCTTATTTTAATCAGTGGAAAGGCTTATGTTTGTAGCGCTAAGTTTTTCCACTGATTTTGTTACTACAAAAGAATATGAGTTTTTCCATCAATGCTATATTATAATAACTAATTGAGTATTGTTGGGCTTTTATTCGTATTTTAGAATAAGAAGACTCATGTTTGATGGTAATAATATTTTTTGAATACTAGAATAAATAATAATACAACTTATGAATAAAAAGAATTTTCTTGCTACATTGGTAGGAACGACTCTATTTTCTATCTCGACTTCTGCTCAAACGATTGATACAACCGTTTCCGGACAGTCTTTTGAACATTTATGGAGTAAATGCGTAGGCGCAGGGCGTGCCAATGAAGGGCTTCGGGCGGGATGGTTGGAGCAACTTTCATTGGTGCAGAAAAATTGCGGCTTTGAATATGTACGTTTTCATGGTTTGTTTCACGATGACATGTGTATTTACTTTCCAAAGAAAGACGGTACGGTGGTATACAACTGGCAATATGTCGACGAATTGTTTGACCGTATGCTTGACATGGGAGTAAAACCTTTTGTCGAACTGGCTTTTTTCCCAAAGGAAATAGCAGGAGCAAATGGAAAGACGCAATTTTGGTGGAAAGCAAATGTTTCGGTAGACCGGGATAACTTCGGGAAATGGCATGATTTAGTGAAGGCTTTCACACAGCATGTCGTAGATCGATATGGCATTAACGAAGTACTTTCCTGGTACTTCGAGGTTTGGAATGAACCGAATCTGAATCCCGGATTCTTGGATGGAACAAAGAGTGATTATTTCCGTTTATATAAAGAAGCCGCTTTGGCTGTGAAATCGGTAGATGAACGTCTGAAAGTCGGTGGTCCCTCAACGAGTAACTATATTGCAGACAAACGTTACGAAGGTGAGATCTATGATAAAAATAAGTCTGTGTTTTACTCTGACGACCAGATTAATAAACAAGAATGGAAGTCTCCTTGGATGGAAGAATTTCTTGTATTCTGTACAAAAGAAAATCTGCCACTGGATTTTGTGACAACTCATCCGTATCCGACAGATTATGCTCTTGATCCGGAGACAGGACGTGGGAAGGATGCTTCGCGTTATGTATACTCTACTTATGATGATATAAACTGGCTGCGTTCCGTATTGGCAAAGAGTAAGTATCCGACAGCTGAAATTCATCTGACGGAATGGAGCACTAGTCCGAATAGCCGTGATGCGATGCACGATCATCTTCCTGCTGCTGCCTATATTATGAAAGTGAATCTGGATTGTATTGGTTTGGCGAACTCTCTTTCTTATTGGACTTTCACCGATATTTTTGAAGAAAAAGGTGGTGGTGAGACAATCTTCCATGGAGGTTTCGGTATGATTAATTTTCAAGGGATCGTAAAGCCTTCGTTTCATGCTTATCGTATGTTGAATCAGTTGGGTGATGAAAAACTGTATTATACCGATCCTCTTTTTGTAAGCCGTTCTTCCAGGACGGGTAAAGTGACAGCCGTTGCTTTCAATTATCCGAAAGAGTTTGAACAGCGTGTGCCGGGAGGAAGAGACTGTGCTACTTTCATGGAGAATGTATCGTCTAAAACGATTGATTTGAAACTGACAAACTTGAAGCCGGGTACTGTTTTTGAAGTTGAAACTTTAGACAAAGATCATGGCAATGTTATTGATAAATATCGGTTGATGGGTTCTCCTCATTCTCCTAATAGAGCGGAAACAGCTATCTTGAAACAAGAGGGGTGGAATACGGCCAAAGAAATAGTAAAAGTTGGTGCTGACGGAATTCTTGAATGGAAACGGGCACTGTCTCCGTGGAGTTGTGTTTTGATTCGCGAACTCTAAAAAAAAGTAGTATTGGGGAGCTATCAATTGTCTTTATTATTTGAGAACAACCTTATTCTCCGGAAACAACCTTGTTTCCGGAAAAGCAAGATACATCTTCATTGAAAATATATAGTTTTGCAATAAATGTTGTGTTTTACTTAATTTTTATTGTATGAACAAGAAACTATTGATGTATTTGTGCGGAGTAATGATATGCTTTATGGCTGCTTGCTCCGATAATGAAGACGGACAGCCGAAGCCGCAAGAACAGCCGAAGGAAACACCGGAAGTGATAACAGAAGTGGTAGAGACATTGGAAGAGACGGTACCTCAAGCCAGTAACTTTGTTGAAGTGTTGAAAAAGGCCGATTTGACAGGAGTGACAGCCGAGAAAATTACTGTATTTGCCGTCAGGAATGAGCTTACTAATACGAGAGCGAAAGCGGGATTGGATACCGTGTCAGTGAAACGTCATATCGTCGTCGGTACTCATAGGAAAGAAGAACTGGTGGACGGTCAGGAGTTGACAAGTGTGAGTGGCGAACAATTATTGGTTTCCAAGGCAGGAGATGAGATTTCTATAAATGGTGTAGTAGTAACAGGCGAACCGGTACAGGCAGGCGATAGTTATATCTATGTTGTTCCAAAAGTGATACCGGCACGTGAATCCGCTTCTTCAGAACCGGTACTGCATCATACGACTCTTTATGTCAGCGAATTGACAGGAAATGATTATGGTACTATTTCTCCCTTGGAAGGAGTTGTTGTAAAAGCGCTGAATAGTTCCAGGGATTCTTTGAACCGTTACATAACGGATGCTTCGGGCGAAATAAAAATCAGCCATGCTTCCGATACTATTTTCTATCAGTTGTATAAAGCCGGCTATCAGACGTATGTTGACTGGAATTTCGACGGCAAGATTGATGAGAATGAACAGATACCGGAAGGCGGATTGAATATGGTTGTTTATACTACCGACGGAAACAAGACTGTAAGCTGTTTCATGAAGAAAGAAAACGATACTGAAGTAACATTGGTTGAGGCAAAGAAACAGTGGCAGTCCTGCATGAATAACTTTTATAATCAGAATCGTGTGTTGAATCAAAAGTTGTGTTATGGATTTGGAAATTTCTCATATCGCAATGATATTGATTCCTGTTCTTATGAGTATTGGCGAATGGCTTATAAAGCAATTGATTTGGGTGTACGTTTGCAAAAGAATGGTGTAAATGTAGATTCTTCCTGGAAAGACTTCTCAAATTCAATGCAAATTGATATGAGCTTGATTTATGCTGATATTCTGGGATTTTATAGTAAGGTTATGATGTGGGATGCCGGAGGTGAGAGGTTTGTAAGTGATACAAATGTTTTGATTCAATCTTTGGATAAAGTAGCACAAGAGCTTCCGGAACAACAGAAAGGTGCTGCTTATGCGATAGCCGCAAGAGTTTACTTGAACCTGAAAGATTATCAAAAGGCGTATGAGTATTGCAAGAGGGTGACAGAAATGGAACAGTATGCGCTTGTTCCTAATGAGAACGTATTTGCCGATCTGACCAATAAATCAATCATTTGGAGCGGTTATATTGATGAGGACCAGGCTTTGCGGAAAGGAACTTATTATCATCCTATTCGCTATCAGGAAGTTCTTCTGATGCAGGCTGAAACGGCTAATGAATTAGGTAATATAGCGGAAGCGATAGCTCCTTTAAATCAAATAATGCGGACGGAAGGAAAAGTAGATATAGCACCTGCGGGTTCTACCAAGGAAGACATCAGAGGATATATAGACAAGATATTTATTGGTTACTTGGCAAAGGAAGGTTTGGAATACTCTACTTGGAGACGTTGGGGAGTGTTGGATGCTAAGATTGGAAACAATTTGGGTTATCAATCTCCCAAAAACTCATTGCTTCCGATTCCTAAAGCAGTTGTGATGCAATATCCGGAAATGACTCAAAATCCGGGGTATTATTAAGCACGTGGTTATGGTTTAGAAGTCTTTTGTTCTTTATAGAAGACGATTCTTCCAAGAAATCGTCTTCTATAGAGAACATTTTTGTAAAAAGCTGGAAGTGATATTTCTATAATGATCTTGATAAAGAGAGCGACGGGTAATTTTTCTACCGTAAGATAGTATAAAGCCCGAACAATTATATTATTTTTGTGTATGACTATAATAACTATGATTTAATAATGATAGCGTATGGAACAGAATAATATAAATCATGAGCCAATAGAAATTGGGTTAGACGATGATATACGTAATAAAGTATCGTTTATAACGTTTATTATTCCGGTATTTGCCCGTGCATATAAAATGAATGTGCAGAAAGCATATTTCTACTTGAAAGAATTTGGTGGAATAGATTTTTTACAACAGCATTGGTGGACATTGCACGTAGAGAATCCTTTTTGGGCTGTAAGAAGTCTATTTGACGTATGTTTTAAGAATGGCGGACGTATAGAACAATATCATTATGAGGGTATATCATGGCAGTAGTTTGCGCATTGATGAGATAGAGTTGTCAAAAGGACGGTGGGGACGTGATTTTGGTCGCGGCTTCTACGTAACTAATATCCGTTCGCAAGCAGAAGTTTGATATGAGCTTTTGTTAAGAGAACTTTAGGGACTAATGAATAAGACGTACTTAAAGAGGGAAAACAGATAGATTAGAAAATTTATAGGAAAAAAATATGGAAGGGGATTAGGTATTTACCTAATCCCCTTCGTATATATAAGCAAATAGGTCAGTAAATAGATTGTTTTAGAAAAGATAATGGATTCAGTTTTACGGCTGATTAGTTTTATATATGAAGGTAGAAAGAACCTGTTTTTGGGAATAACATTGAATATTGAAATGAATGATTAGTTTAGGTACTATGTGTAAAAAGATTCTGTTTTTAGCAGGAATGATGGCTTGCTGTTCATTGGCAGGTGCACAAGAAATCTCTAAGACCTGGGTGGCTGATAAGGGGAATGGAACTTATCAGAACCCGGTTCTTCATGCAGACTATTCGGATCCGGATGTATGTGCAGCCGGAGATGATTTCTATATGACAGCGTCCAGTTTTAATTGTATTCCCGGAATTCCTATTCTTCATTCTAATGATTTGGTGAATTGGTCGTTAGTAAACTGTGCTTTACCGATTCAGGAGCCGGAAGAATTCTTCGATAAGGCACAGCATGGTAAAGGCGTATGGGCACCGGCTATTCGTTTTCATAACGGAGAGTTCTACATTTACTGGGGTGATCCGGATTATGGAATCTATATGATTAAAGCCAAAGACCCGAAAGGAAGATGGAGCAAGCCTGTATTGGTGAAAGCCGGGAAAGGAATGATTGACCCGACACCACTTTGGGATGAAGATGGAAAAGTTTATCTTGTACATGCATATGCTGGTAGTCGTAGCGGAGTGAATAGCATCGTAGTTATTTGCGAACTGAATGCTGAGGGAACAGAAGTAATTTCCGATCCGGTGATGGTATTTGATGGAAATGATGGAAAGAACCATACGGTAGAAGGACCGAAGCTCTACAAACGCAACGGATACTACTATATTTTTGCTCCGGCAGGTGGAGTAGCAACCGGTTGGCAATTAGTACTTCGCTCGAAGAACATTTACGGCCCTTACGAATCGAAGATCGTAATGACACAAGGAAAGACAAATATCAACGGGCCTCATCAAGGTGGCTGGGTAGATACCAACACAGGAGAATCCTGGTTCGTTCATTTTCAAGATAAAGGAGCTTACGGACGCGTGATTCATCTGAATCCGATGACTTGGGTAAATGATTGGCCTGTAATCGGAGTAGATAAGGATAAAGATGGTTGCGGTGAACCGGTAACGACCTATAAGAAACCGAATGTAGGAAAGACATATCCGATAGCCACTCCGCCGGAGAGTGATGAATTCAATACCCGTCATTTAGGGTTACAATGGCAATGGCATGCCAATAAAAAAGACACTTACGGGTTCACGACCGACTTGGGGTATATTCGTCTTTATGCAGGCAGTCTCTCAAAAGAATTTGTGAACTTCTGGGAAGTTCCTAACTTGTTGATGCAAAAGTTTCCGGCTGAAGAGTTTACGGCTACAACCAAATTGACATTTACTGCCAAGCAGGATGGGGAACAAACCGGAATCATTGTAATGGGATGGGATTATAGCTATCTCTCCATTCGTAAGGAGGGAGATCAGTTTATTCTGCAACAAGCAGTCTGCAAGGATGCGGAACAGCAAAATCCCGAACAGATAAAAGAATTGGCAAACATTCCGGTGGAGCATCTGAAGATGCCGGGAGTAGCAGATAATGAGTGGCAAACAGTTTATTTGCAAGTAAAGGTTCGTAAAGGAGCCGTTTGTACATTCGCTTATAGTCTGGATGGAAAGAAATACACGACAGTGGGAGAGCCTTTCACAGCCCGACAAGGCAAATGGATTGGAGCCAAAGTTGGAGTATTTTGCGTAACTCCGAATGAGGGCAATCGTGGATGGGCAGATGTAGACTGGTTCCGGATGACTAAGTAACTGATGGAGTGACTAAGTAACTGACCGCTCAAGTAACTGACAAAGAGAAATAAAGATTAAGAATTAACGCGAATATATTTGAACTAAGATGAAAAAGATTGTAGTAGGTCTGGCTGTGATGTTAGGTTTTTGTATGTGCACTCACAAGCCTTCCGGTACATTGGATGTGAATAGGGCATTAGACTACTGTGCAGAGCAGACACAACGTACGCTTACGGAACTGAAAACAGATTCCGGCATTGACTATACGATGATGCCACGTAACATTATGGCTGACGAACACCACTGGAACTGTCGTAAGGCAACGAAAGAAGAATGGTGTGCCGGTTTCTGGCCGGGTGTGCTCTGGTATGATTACGAATATACACAGGATAAGCACATTCTGGAAGAAGCGAAGAAGTTTACGAACTCATTGGAGTTCCTTTCTCAAATACCGGCTTATGACCATGATTTGGGATTCCTCGTATTCTGCAGTTATGGAAACGGCTATCGCTTGACGAAAGATCCTGCTTATAAGAAAGTGATTCTGGATACGGCCGATTCGCTGGCTACTTTATTTAATCCGGTTGTAGGAACAATGCTTTCATGGCCTCGTGAAGTGGAACCACGCAACTGGCCTCACAACACAATCATGGATAACATGATTAATCTCGAAATGCTTTTCTGGGCAGCAAAGAATGGTGGAAATCCTTATTTGTATGATGTTGCCGTTTCTCATGCTGATAAAACAATGAAATGTCAGTTCCGTCCCGATTATACATCCTACCATGTAGCAGTCTATGATACCATCACTGGTAATCTGATAAAAGGAGTAACCCATCAGGGCTATGCAGACAGTACCATGTGGGCGCGTGGTCAAGCATGGGCAATCTACGGATATACTGTAGTCTATCGGGAGACGAAAGATCCTAAATATCTTGATTTCGCACAGAAAGTGACAGATGTTTATCTCGAACGTCTGCCGGAAGATAAGGTTCCTTATTGGGATTTCAGTGCCCCGGGAATACCGGATGCTCCGCGTGACGCTTCGGCTGCGGCAGTAGTGGCCTCTGCTTTGCTTGAACTATCTACTTACCTCCCGAATGGAACCGGAAAACGTTATAAAGATGCAGCTATTGAAATGCTGGCAAGCCTGAACTCTGACAGTTATCAGAGTGGCAAGAGCAAACCGTCCTTCCTGCTTCATAGCGTAGGGCATTGGCCGGCTCATTCAGAGATAGATGCTTCTATTATTTATGCAGATTATTATTATATCGAAGCCTTGTTGAGGCTGAAACGTCTGCAAGAAGGACACGGAGTATTGGGATAACAGTATTACCGGGCTTATGAATACGGTAATATCAAAGTATCGGTAGAACTAATAAAGTGAATAATTAGATTAGTATAGATGATAGAGTAAAAAACGAAAAGCTCTGCAAGAACGAAGGTTCCGTGCAGAGCTTTTTTTACTGGTTAGGTTTATTTTATTGTTTTACCTTGATGATGTCATAATTCAGATCGCTGACAGCTTCTTGCAAGCTATCGTTCACCAGACGAAGAGTGGTGTCATTTACAATCACGAAATACATCGGAGCTTCACCATCCTTCGGAGTTAACTTAACAGCAGTAACAGGTTTTTTGTTCACAACCTTGTGTACTGTTTGTTGTTTTCCTTTTGAAGTGAAAGTCTTGTTTTGTCCTTGACCTTCAGCATCGAGGTAAGTCATATCCAGTGTATACGCAGTATCCACACCGTCAGTTGCAGCGTTCAGGGTCAGTACATAGTCAATACCCGGACCGTCGGCAGCAGGAAGAGTACCTTCATAAACTTCAGTCAATTCGGTAATCGGAGTCATAGCAAGAGCTAGACTGTCTGCTTGAGCCTCTGCGGCTTTGTTTGCTTTTGATTGGCATGATGCCAAAGCAGCTACGACTGCTGCTAACATAATTACTTTTTTCATCGTTAAGTGCTTTAAGTTAATATAAATAT